>ERZ1034980.287-NODE-287-length-41359-cov-17.585343_pt1 | contig 41359 bp, 44 predicted proteins | sample MGYA00520622_ERZ1034980 | MGnify/ENA primary metagenome ERZ1034980 (study PRJEB33766, sample SAMN09781791) | gut metagenome | biome: gut microbiome | host: Homo sapiens | place: Madagascar | study: EMG produced TPA metagenomics assembly of the PRJNA485056 data...
CACTAATACTGCTATGGAAATTTATAAAACAATGAACACTGTTGCCAGTGAGAATACTTACTATTTGGTCAATGAAGAAGCTGTTATTATTGTCGATCCCGGCAGTAATGGTCAGGAGATTGTGGCAAAAATTCAATCTTTTAACAAGCCAGTTGCAGCTATTTTGCTGACCCACACCCACTACGATCACATCATGAGCCTTGATTTAGTCCGAGATAATTTTGACAATCCACCGGTCTATGTCTCTGAAAAAGAAGCCTCTTGGCTTCAATCTCCGGTGGATAACTTGTCTGGTCTTCCTCGTCATGCGGATTTGGATGACGTCATCACGCGCCCTGCTGAGCATTATTTCGATGCCACAAAAAACTACAAGATTTCAGGTTTTCACTTCAGCATTCGTGAAACACCTGGACACTCTCAAGGTGGTGTCTCAATCGTCTTCCCTGATGATAAATTGGTGCTTTCAGGCGACGCCCTCTTTCGGGAAACTATCGGGCGGACAGACTTGCCGACTGGTGACTTTGACACGCTCATCGCTAGCATCCGCCAGCAACTCTTCACCCTCCCCAACCACTACAGCGTCCACCCAGGTCACGGCATGAAGACCACCATTGCCCACGAAAAAAATCTGAACCCCTTCTTTAAATCATGACAAAACTAAGAAAAATTATCCTCAGTCTTGTCCTTATTTTGCTGGTTCTTTTGGGAATTGGCTCCGCAACGCTTTATACCCAGACCTACCGTCCTGTCCTCAAAGCGCAAGCCTTTGCCCAAAAAGCCGAGCAGTTCAATGATTACTTCTATTTTAAGGCAGTGGGCAAGGAACAGGCGACACTAGTCTTCTATCAAGGTGCCCTGGTTGAGGAAACTAGCTATGCAGGCCTCGCAGACCAAGTCATCAATACTAAACATTTGAAGAATGTCTATCTGGCTGGTCACTCGCTGGGAGGTGTCGTTGCAAGCATGAACGCCAAAGACAAGGCAGTCAAGGGTCTCATTTTACTAGCCAGCTATCCATCTCAAAAGACCAATTTAGCTCAGAGCAAGCTAAGAGTGCTATCCATCACCGCAAGTCAAGATAAGGTGCTCAAATGGAATAATTACAAGACTGCTAAAAAACGTTTGCCCAAATCAACCGATTACCAGACCATCAAGGGCGGTAACCACGGACAATTTGGTAATTACGGTCACCAAAAAGGCGATGGCACAGCAACCATCACTCAAGATGAACAGGAAAGACAAGTCGTACAACTTATGTCATCCTTTATAACAAATCAATAACCATAAAAACGATCCCAAAGCTGAGATCGTTTTTTCTATGATTAAATTTTAAGGTAACGGCGCATTGAGAGAACAGCCCCTAATGAACCGATGATAATACCTATAATGAACAAGCCACCAATCACAGCTGGGAAGAAGAGGTTAGTCGGATAAAGAGACATTCCGTCCAATTGTAACTGTGCATTGGCTGTGTTGTAGATATAAGTATAGCCAAAGTAAATAATCAATGATGGGATGATAGCTCCAAGCAATCCAACCCAGGCACCTTCAAAGAAGAATGGGCCACGGATATAAGAATTTTTGGCACCCACCAAACGCATGATTTCAATATCACGTTTACGAGCCATGATGGTCATACGGATAGTATTTGAAATCAAGAAGATAGCAATGACAATCAAGACAGCCGTTCCTGCCAATCCCCAAACACGAATGAGCTTAGCGATGTTAAAGAGTCGGTCAGAATCAACACCACCATAGTTGGTCGTATCGACACCTTCGATTTTCTTGATAGCTGTGTTAACAGATTTGACTTTTGCTGGTGAGGTGGTTTGAACGATGTAGGCATCTTGCAAGCTGTCCTTGTATTGGTCATCAAAGACGTCGCTTCCGTACTGTTCTTGCACCTTCTTCAACTGCTCTTCTTTGCTAGAGTAAGTAACTGATTTAACACCAGAAATTGACTTGATTTGGTCATAGATCTTGTGATAATCCCCGTTATCAACGGTAGCTCCACCAGCATCTTTTTTTGTTTTGGAATTATCTGTTGAGCCATAATCCAAGTAAACATTGATTTTGATATTATTTTCAGCAGCCGTTGTGATGCGGGTAACGTTCATCAGGACGCCTGCAAAGATGCCAAGCAAGGTCAAGGTGAAGGTCACCATTGAGACTGAGGCAAAGGTCATCCAAAAATTGCGTTTGAGGTTTTTAATTGACTCCCATAGGTGTCGGAAAAAATTACTAATCATCGTAGCCGTAGTCTCCTTCCTCTTCATCACGAACAATGCGACCATCCTCGATAGCGATAACGCGGTGGCGAAGGGCATTCACAATAGTGCTGTTGTGGGTCGCCATCAAAATAGTCGTTCCTTGAAGGTTGATACGTTCCAACAATTGCATGATTTCCCAAGAAATTTCTGGATCCAAGTTACCAGTTGGTTCATCCGCAATCAAGAGTTTTGGATTGTTGACAATAGCTCGCGCGATAGCCACACGTTGCTGCTCACCACCAGACAATTGGTCTGGGAACGACCGCATTTTTGATTTAAGACCAACGAGTTCAAGTACCTCTGGAACACGTTTTTTAATGTTACGGCGTTTTTCACCGATAACTTGCATGGCGTAAGCCACATTTTCATAAACAGTCTTAGTCGGAAGCAATTTGTAGTCCTGGAAGACAACTCCGATACTACGACGTAAAATTGGAATTTCACGTTTTTTGAGTTTATTCATGTTAAATTCACCAACATGCATGCTCCCTGAAGTCAATTTTTCTTCACGGTAGAGCAATTTGATGAAACTTGATTTACCAGCCCCTGATGGACCAACCAAGTAAACAAATTCACCTTGGTTGATGGACACGTTAATGTCGCGGAGGGCAGTTGTTGAGCGATGATACTTCTTGGTAACATCTGTCATTTCAATAAGTGCCATAATATTTCCTTTATTTAATTAGTCTGCGATGCGCCATTTGAGATAAGCATCGATAAAGCCGTTGATGTCGCCATCCATGACCTTGTCCACCTGCGCAACTTCAAAGTTAGTTCTGTGGTCCTTGACCATGGTGTAAGGCGTAAAGACGTAGGAGCGAATCTGGCTTCCCCAAGTGATTTCTTTCTTATCACCTTTGAGAGCGTCCACTTCTTGCGCTTTTTTCTCTTGTTCCATTTGGTATAACTTGGCTTGAAGCATCTTCATGGCGCGGTCACGGTTTCCGTACTGAGTACGGTCGACCGTTGACGCGACAACAATACCTGTTGGAATGTGGGTCAAGCGAACACCGGTTGAAACCTTGTTGACGTTCTGACCACCTGCACCACCTGAACGGAAGGTATCCATTTTGATGTCATCATCACGAATCTCAACTTCAATGGTATCATCTAATTCTGGCATGACTTCCACAGAAGCAAAAGATGTGTGACGGCGTTTAGCTGAGTCAAAGGGTGAGATACGCACCAGGCGGTGGACACCCATTTCTGATTTGAGAAGACCGTAGGCATTTGGTCCTTCAAATGAGAGGGTCACTGACTTGATACCAGCTTCATCACCTGCTTGGTAGTCCAAAACTTCAACCTTGAAGCCGTTGGCATTACCAAAACGGGTGTACATACGAAGCAACATATCACCCCAGTCTTGAGCCTCGGTACCACCTGACCCTGGGTGAATTTCTAGAATGGCATTGTTGTGGTCGTAAGGTTCTGACAAGAGGAGGGTCATCTCGTAGCTAGTCATGATTTTGTCTAGCTTTTCAAGATTCTCTTCTAATTCTTCTTGAAGCGACTCGTCTTCGTCCAACATTTCAAGCAAGAGTTCTATTTCATCAGATAATTCCTGCATGTTATTGAAGGTTTCGTAAGTCGTTTTTAGTTCATTCAATTCTTGCGACGTTTTTTGGGCCGCAATGTTGTCATTCCAGAAGTCTGGCTCAGTCATTCGGTTTTCTAGGAGAGCAATATCCTCTTCCAAACGATCTAAGTCAAAGAGACCTCCTGAAGCTAGTCAACTTCTCTTGATTTTCTACTATTTTTTGGCGGATTTCAGCCACTTCCATGGTTTTCTACCTCTTTTTATTTAGTTTTGATATTTTCCTTAGGTGGTGGCGGACGCAAGCAAACCCCATTCGGACGAATGAAAAAAACTTCGTTTTTCTCATCTCCAACCTCTGACAGTCTCCCAAACTGTCAGAACATCCCTAAATTTGGAGCCGAAGTCTCCAAATTTCCGTGCCAAGTAGCAAAATTTGCTACTTGGCATATCACCACGGCGGAAAATATCTTTGTCGGCTCACTTTGTTCGCCTTGATTGCTGGCGCTGTTTTCAGATTTCTTTTGAGAATAGTGTGTCTGTGAATGGCGCACAGTCTGTGCTAATTTTACCACATCTCTGTTAGAATTGCCATTTTAAGCGGACGAGTTCCCATTCTTTTTGGCTGTCTTCGGTGGTGAGTTTGATATTTTTCATGAAATCAATCATGTCATCGTTTGGTTTTTTGACGATTTCACCGAGTGCCCAGATGGCTGTCGCGGTGTGGATGGGGTTATTATTTTTATCAATAATTTCCATCAGTTTGACTATAGCCGTTCGGTCATGGACATTAGCTAGAGCGATGATGGCATTGCGTTGCAGAATATTTTTTCCTCGCCAAGAACCTGCAATCATACCAAATTTTTCCTTGAATTGGCCATTTGACAACTCCAAGAATGGGATGAGTTCTGGTTGAGCCAATTCTGGGTCAATGTCTGTCGCCAGCGGATTGTCAATGCCCTTGTTATAGGGACAGGAAATCTGGCAGATGTCACAGCCATAGATGACAGTCTTGATTTTTTTGCGGAATTCCATGTCCATCATACCCTTGTCCTGCGTTTGGAAAGACAAGCAACGTCTAGCATTCATGGAGCCATCACCAATCAAACAGGAGGTCGGACAAGCATCCAAACAACGACGGCAATCCCCACAACCGTAATCAACTGGCTGGTCAGGTTCAATTTCTAAATTGGTAATGAGTTCCCCTAAGAACATGTAAGAGCCATATTCTTTTGAGATGACTAGCCCATTTTTTCCGATAAATCCGATGCCAGCTCGCTGGGCAACAGCTGTGTCCACAAGAGCCCCCGTGTCCACCATAGCTTTTTGCTCTACTGGAAAGTCTGCGCAGAGGTCTTCAATGCCATGCGCCAGCTTTTCCAACTTTTCGCCCACCACATAATGGTAGTCCAAGCCCCAAGAATTTGGGGTAATCTTGCCACGCTTGTACTGGGTTTTGGGCGGAGCGACTGGCAGCTTGTGGGGGTAGGCAACTGCAATGGAAATGATGGTCTTAGCCGACCCTAATAGTCGTTCTGGATAAATCCTATCCTCGATGACCTTATGTTCAAATCCGGAGTTGCGCCCTTCCTCAACTGCAGCGCGCAGCGATTTCTCCAGATACTCAAAATTATCTGCGGTTGTGAAACCTATCTTTGAAATGCCAATCTCCTTGGCCAATTTCTGAATCTCTGCCTTAATATCCATACTTCTATTTTAAGGGAAAAGTGTGCCAGATACAAGGCAAAGAGGTGACAAATTGTAACGATTTTAACAGCTTTGTGCTAAAATATGAGCTATGACTAGACTAGCAATTATGAGCGACCTGCACATTGACCTCAATGATTTCGGCGCTTTCGAGACGGAGACCCTCATTAATACCCTGCAAGAGCTGGACGTTGACCACCTGCACCTGGCTGGCGATATTTCCAACCACTTCGAGGAGTTCTCTCTTCCTTTTGTGGAAAAATTGCAGAGCTTCTTTCCAGTGACCTACAACCTGGGAAACCATGACATGTTGGGGATGGCGGAAGCAGATATTCAGCAAATGGATTTTCAGTTGCATGAGATTGGGCAAAAACAGCTTTTAGCTTTTCATGGTTGGTATGATTACAGCTTTTATCCAGAAGTATCGGTGGACAAAAATCTCTGCACCAAGAATGCCCTCTGGTTTGACCGCAGGCTCAACCGAAACTTGTCCGACCCACAGATTACGCAGAAGGTACTGGGGCAGCTTGATGACAAACTCAGTCAGCTGGAGCCTCAAAACACCATTGTGGCCATGCACTTTGTGCCGCACGAGCATTTCACCATGACCCATCCACGCTTTGAGCGCTTCAACGCCTTTTTGGGTAGTCAAGCCTTCCATGACCTCTTTCAGCAGCATGGTATTCAGGATGTGGTTTTCGGACACGCCCATAGGTCTTATGGTGATGTCGCCATTGACGGGGTCACTTATCATTCCAGACCGCTAGGTTACCGCAGAGAATGGGACCTGACCATCGACTTCGTCAACAAGCACCCCGACTGTAATCCCACAGGAACTTGTAACCTCAGCAAACGCTATAATTTAGTGAAGAGACGAGAGGATTATCAGGCATACGCGCAATCCATGTTCAAGGAAGAACTAAGAAAATCAATCACCTTGTTTGATTGTTAGAAATAGCTCACACGGAAAATGCAAAACGTCAGCTCCCCCCGAAGCTAGCTCTCGCGCAAAATTGCGAAATGTAGTTGCCCCCGGAGCTGGTATCACAATAATTTGCGAGACACTAATCGCCCCAGCGAGACTTTCCTGCAAAACTGCGGCAAACTTATTTGACTAGACTTCCGACACAAAAAAAAGCCCCTCACTAGGGGATGATTCCTAATGAGGGGCTTTGTGTTTGATTTGAGTTGTGCCTAAACCTACTCGCGGTGATAATCTTCTAGATACTTGTCCGTTTCGATGTAGATGTAAATCTTGTAGTCTGGAATGCTGCTGCGAATTTGGCGTTCGATGTCATTGATGACCACCGATGCTTCTGGTAGCCATTCGGTGTCCACTTCGATTTTCGCAGTCACCATAATGTCTGTCGCGCTTAGGTGGATGGTTTTGATGTCAATCAAATGTTTGACCTCCTTGCGGTCAAAGGATTTGCGGATAGTGGCTAGGTCAGCATCGGTCACACTTTCACCAATTAAGAGGCTGTAAAATTCACGCGCCAAGAAGAGGGCTGCCAAGCAGAGCATGATTCCGATGAAGAGACCTGAGAGGGCGTCAAACATGGCGTTGTCGGTCACCATAGTCAAAATTGTTCCTAGCAAAGCCAGTACCAGTCCGACTACCGCGCAGCTATCTTCCGCAAAAATAATTAAAATCTCTGAATGACGACTTTCTTTTAAAAAGCGGATGAGTGGCAGTTTCTCCTTGTTCAGCTTTGCTATTTCCTTGAAAGCCACGCGAAGGCTGGAACCTTCGACAATCATGCCAAAAACCAAGATACCTAGCACAACCCCTGCATTTTCCACGCCGTGCTCGCCAGGTGATGAGAGTTTTTCAACAGCCTCCATGATACCAAGAGCGCCCCCAGCAAAGAAGAGCATCATGGCAACGATGGTTGAGTAAAAATACTTGGCACGCGCTTCTCCAAAGGGATGGCGGTCGCTAGCTTGATGGTGAGCCTTACGGTCACCGACCAAGAGCAAAATCTGATTACCACAGTCAATCACACTGTGGATGGACTCATTCATCATGGCAGTAGAGCCTGATAGGATAAAGCCGACAAACTTGGAAATTGCTACCAGAATATTGGCAACTAGCGCAGCGATGACACTAGCCATACCTTCTTTTTTCGTTTCTTCCATTTTAATACCACTTCAATTCTAATTCATAAGCAGCAAACAAGGCATCAGTCTCAGCCTGTTTGAGGTCATAGTCAATGCGCACGCGCTGGTCATCCCAATGTGTCATAAAATGACTGGTTTCTGTTTTCAACTGCTGGATACCAAGCGGGGTCGGAATGGCGACAAGTGCGGGAAACTCGCTGTGGAATCGCATGATTGACTTAGGATTTGAATAGCGGGTCATGGTCAATTCCTGCTCCTGACACTTGATGACCACCTTTTCCTTCTCAGAATTGATGTAGGTGATATAGAGCGACTCACCTTTTTCGACCACCTGACAGTCATGCACTTCGTGCACCAACTCCGTCTGGTCACCCAAATTGATTTTGTTGTTAATTTCTAATTTCATAGATAACTCTTTCTTTTTAGACTAAGTCCATTTTATCAATTTTTGCGCTAGCTTTCAATTTTGTCCCTTTTATTTAAAAAAACAGCTAGGCTTTTTAAGCTAATCTGCTACTGCTCTTAAGCCATATTTTAGCGTATTTTTGCTATACTAGTGGTATGAATGAAAAAGTATTTCGTGACCCAGTTCACAACTATATCCACGTTAATAATCAGATCATCTACGACCTCATCAACAGCCGAGAGTTTCAACGTCTCCGTCGTATTAAGCAGGTGCCGACAACTTCTTTTACCTTTCATGGTGCCGAGCACAGCCGATTTTCTCATTGCCTAGGCGTCTACGAATTGGCGCGCAAGGTCACTGAGATTTTTGACAAGCAGTACACGGATGTCTGGAATCCTGACGAGTCGTTGCTCACCATGGTGGCTGCCCTCCTTCACGACATTGGGCACGGTGCTTACTCGCACACTTTTGAGCATCTGTTTGATACCGACCACGAAGCCTATACCCGAGAAATCATCACCAATCCTGAGACGGAAATCAATGCCATTCTGACTAAGGTGGCGCCTGATTTTCCAGAAAAAGTGGCTAGCGTCATCAACCACACTTATCCCAACAAGCAGGTTGTGGAGCTGATTTCTAGTCAGATTGACTGTGACCGCATGGACTATCTTTTGCGGGACTCTTACTATACTGCGGCCTCTTATGGCAATTTTGATTTGACTCGTATTCTGCGGGTCATTCGCCCCATTGAAAACGGTATTGCTTTTTCGCGTAATGGCATGCACGCGGTGGAAGATTATATTGTCAGTCGCTTTCAGATGTATATGCAGGTTTATTTTCACCCTGCCAGCAGAGCTATGGAGCTCCTCTTACAAAAACTTTTGCACAGGGCTAAACACCTCTACCCAGCTCAGCCCCATTTTTTCCAACAAAGCTCGCCACACCTGATTCCTTTCTTTGAGGAGAGCAACACGCTTCAGGATTATTTGGCGCTGGACGATGGGGTTATGAACACCTATTTTCAAACTTGGATGACTAGCGATGATGATATTTTGGCGGATTTGGCTAGTCGCTTTATCAATCGCAAGGTTTTTAAGTCTGTCCTTTTTGACCAGGTTGACGAGGAAAAGTTGGCTGTTTTGCGTGATTTGGTGGCACAGGTTGGTTTTGACCCAGAATACTACACAGGAATTCATATCAATTTTGACCTGCCTTACGACATCTATCGTCCCGAGCATAGCAATCCTCGAACAGAGATTAAAATTATCCAAAAAGACGGTAGTTTGGCTGAATTATCAAGCCTTTCCCCTATCGTTCAGGCACTGACAGGCTCTGTCCACGGCGACCGTCGTTTCTATTTTCCAAAGGAAATGCTGCGCACGGACGACCTCTTTGCGGATGTTAAGACAAGCTTTGGCCGCTACATTAAAAATGACAGCTTCAATCCAAATCCATCAACGATTGAACCATGACAAAAAGCCATATTTTTAGTAAAATAGCAGTTGGATATTTTTTTGAGAAACATGAAAAATTGGAGAAAATCATAATGTCAATTAAACTTGTGGCTGTCGATATTGACGGCACACTGGTCAACAGTAAAAGAGAAATCACTCCTGAGGTTTTTGAAGCTGTGCAAGACGCTAAAAAACAAGGCGTGAAAGTCGTTATCGCAACTGGTCGTCCAATCGCTGGCGTTCACCAACTTCTTGATAACCTTAAGCTCAACGAAGATGGCGACTATGTTATCACTTTTAACGGTGGTCTTGTTCAGGATGTTGCGACTGGTGAAGATATTATCAAGGAAAGCATGTCCTACGATGATTATATGGAAGTTGAATTTCTAGCGCGTAAGCTCGGTGTCCACATGCACGCTATCACCAAGGAAGGCATCTACACCGCCAACCGCAACATCGGTAAATACACCGTTCACGAATCAACTCTCGTCAGCATGCCAATCTTCTACCGCACACCAGAAGAAATGGTCGGTAAAGATATTGTCAAAATGATGCTGATTGATGAACCAGAGCTTTTGAATGCCGCTATCGCTAAGTTTCCAGCTGAATACTACGACCGTTTTAACATCGTCAAATCAACGCCATTCTATTTGGAAATCATGCCTAAAACGGTTAGCAAAGGCAATGCTGTCCTTCACTTGGCTGAAAAAATGGGGCTTAGCATTGACCAAACCATGGCAATCGGAGACGAAGAAAACGACCGTGCCATGCTTGAAGTTGTCGGCAATCCCGTTGTCATGGAAAACGGCAACCCTGAGCTCAAAAAAATTGCAAAATACATTACCAAATCAAATGATGAAAGTGGCGTAGCCTACGCACTACGTCAATGGGTACTAAACTAAAATGTTTACTTCGAAAATTGGGATTTCAGAAGAGGAACATGACAATTTTGCCAAAGCCTCTCAACAAACAAACTTACTTCAATCAGCCAAATGGGCACAGCTAAAAGATAATTGGGGCAATGAACGCATCGGCTTCTATCAAGACGGCCAGATGGTCGCGACAGCCTCTATTCTTATCAAACAACTGCCCTTAGGCTTCACCATGCTCTACATTCCACGCGGTCCCATCATGGACTATGGAAACCGAGATTTGGTGAATTTTGTGCTCAAGACTATAAGGCAATTCGGCAAGAAAAAACACGCCTTATTTGCGAAATTTGACCCAGCTCTGCTTCTTCGTCAATATAAACTTGATGAAGTGGACACAGCCACTGAAAATGCACAGGTACGCCAATTCATTGCTAATCTAGAAAAAGCTGGCGCTGAATGGACTGGGGAAACGACAACGATTGCTGAAAGCATTCAGCCACGTTACCAAGCCAATGTCTACACCCAAGAAGACATACTGGCAACCTTCCCTAAACACACCAAACGTCTTATGAAAGATGCCATCAATCGTGGGGTCAAGACCAATCGTGGTAGCCTTGATGATGTTAAAACTTTCGCTGATGTGGTTGCATTGACTGAAAATCGTAAGGGAGTCGCCCTCCGCAACGAAGACTACTTCCGTAAGATGATGACCATCTACGGCGATGATGCCTACCTTCACTTGGCTCGCGTCAATCTCCACGAACGTTTAGCACAGTACAAAGAACAGTTGGCACAAATCGAAAAAGATTTGGCAGAAACAGCTGAAAATCAAAAGAAACGCTTGACCAAGCTAGCTCAGCAACAAAATTCTGTTCAAAAATACATCACAGAATTTGAAGAGTACGTCAAAGAATACCCAGATGATTTGGTCATTGCAGGGATTCTTTCTGTCCGTTTTGGCAATGTCATGGAAATGCTTTATGCAGGGATGAATGAGGATTTCAAGAAATTCTATCCCCAATATTCTCTCTATCCCAAGGTCTTTGAAGATGCCTACCAAGATGGTATCATCTGGGCCAACATGGGTGGTGTCGAAGGAACCCTTGATGACGGCTTGACCAAATTCAAGAGCAACTTCAACCCAACCATCGAAGAATTCATTGGTGAATTTAACCTCCCAATCAATAAACCGCTTTACAAATTGGCTAACTTTGCCTACGACTATCGTAAAAAGAAAGCCCATTCTCACTAACCAGTGCAGATTAAACAGTTGCGATAGAGAAACGAGTGTGGAACCAAAATCCTAATCTCGTCTCTTTATCTTGTCTTTTCTGTCACTCGGTTCTCTCAGAAAGGACGTCATATGTATCAAGAAATATCTGCCTCAGCGCATGATGATTTCGCTAAAACTTCTCAACAAACCAACCTCCTCCAATCATCAGATTGGGCAAAAATCAAGGACACTTGGGGCAATAAGCGTGTTGGATTTTTCGATGCTGCTGGTAAGCAAATTGCTAGCGCAAGCATTCTTATCCAGCCCCTACCGCTAGGCTTTACCATGCTCTACATTCCTCGCGGACCAATCATGGACTACAACAATCTAGACCATGTCAAACAGGTCATGACTGACCTCAAGGCTATCGGCAAAAAAGAAAAAACCCTCTTTGTTAAATTTGACCCAGCCATTTTCCTAAAAAAAGGCAAACCTGCTGATTTCGCTGAAAATGCTGATAACACTGAAGGACTCAAGGCTATCGACAATTTGAAAAAAGCTGGCGCTGACTGGGTTGGACGTACGACTGACCTAGCTGAAAATATTCAGCCACGTTTTCAGGCTAATCTCTATGCAGAAACATTTAGCCTAGAGGCCATGCCTAAAAAAACACGTCAAGTCATTCGCACCTCACAAAACAAAGATGTCGAAGTTCACTTTGGCGGTACTGAATTGCTAGCAGATTTCGCTGAATTGATGAAAAAAACTGAAGTACGTAAAGGCATTAGCCTGCGTGGTTTGGATTACTATCAAAAATTATTGACAACCTACCCCGAAAATTCCTACGTCACAATGGCTTTTCTAAATGTGACCAAGCGTCTCAACAAGATTCAGACAGAACTTGACAAGGCAGAGAGCGAAAAAGCCAATTTCACTGAGAAAACACGCCAATCTAAAATTGACAACAATACGAAAACAATTGAGCGTTTGACTAAAGAAAAGCAATTTCTCAACCAAGCTCAAGTAGCTGCTCAACGCGACCTCATTCCTATCGCAGCAACCATTTCTCTTGAATTTGGAGATACTTCTGAGAATATCTATGCTGGTATGGATGACCATTTTAAGACCTACCAAGCACCCATTTATACCTGGTTCGAAACAGCTCAGCACGCTTTTGACCGTGGTATGACTTGGCAAAATATGGGGGGGATTGAAAATGACTTCTCCGGCGGGCTCTACAGTTTTAAATCAAAATTCGACCCAACTATCGAAGAATTCATCGGTGAGTTTAACTTGCCTGTGCATCCATTCCTTTACAAACTGTCTAATCTTGCCTACACCCTCCGCAAGAAAGCAAGGAGTAAATAATTATGACCTTAAAAACCTTATCTGAAGCTGACTATCAAGCCTTTCTTGACAGCTTAACAGAATGCTCAGCCTTTCAAAGACCAGAAATGGCTAAGCTCCTCACCAAACGTGGCTACCAGACTGAATTTGTCGGATTGGAAGCTGAAGGCGACATCCAAGTTGCTGGACTACTTTACAAAATCCCCATGACAGGTGGGCTCCATATGGAAATCAATTCTGGACCCGCTCGTCGTGATGCCAAATACCTAAAGGCCTTTTACCATGATCTGCAAGACTACGCTAAAGCTAACGGTGCCCTTGAACTCTTGGTCAAACCTTACGATACTTACCAAAGCTTCAACAGCGATGGTGAGCCTATTTCTCCTGAAAATACAGAGCTTATCATAGACTTTACCGACCTTGGCTATAGCCATGACGGGCTCATGACGGGTTATCCTGGCGGTGAACCTGACTGGCACTATGTCAAAGATTTAACGGGACTAACTGCTGATACCCTTCTCAAATCTTTCTCTAAAAAAGGGCGTCCGCTGGTTAAGAAAGCCATGTCTTTCGGTACGAAAGTCCGTCGTTTAGAGCGCGAGGAGCTCCACCTCTTCAAAGAAATTACCGCTTCAACCTCTGACCGCCGTGAATACAACGACAAGTCTTTAGAATACTATCAAGATTTCTATGATAGTTTTGGTGATAAATGTGAATTTGTAGTGGCGACCATAAATTTCAAAACTTACACTGAAAAACTCGAAGCAAGTAAGCAAGTGCTGAAAAATAAAATCAGTCAACTTGACAAAACACATGAAAATAATGCGGACTCTTGCAAATATAAAAAGCAACGCCAAGAATTACTCAACCAAATTGAAACTTTCGACAAACGTATTCAGGAAGGAATGGACTTGATTCAAGAACACGGTAACAAGGATGTTATCATGTGTGGTAGCCTCTTCATCTACACCAAACAAGAAGCCGTCTACCTCTTCTCAGGTTCCTACACTGAGTTCAACAAATTCTACGCGCCAGCCGTTCTCCAAGAATACGTCATGCAGGAAGCCATCAAGCGTGGCATTGATTGCTACAATTTCTTGGGCATTCAAGGTATCTTCGATGGTTCAGACGGCGTCCTTCGCTTCAAGCAAAACTTCAACGGTCACATTGTTCGTAAAATGGGCACCTTCCGCTACTATCCAAAACCACTCAAATACAAGACCATTCAAGGGCTGAAAAAAGTTCTAGGTCGCTCATAGGCCTTTGGCCAATAGCAGAGCTAACTTCAGTTGGCTCTTTTCATAGCTAAAAATCAGTGATTTCCGAACAATATTCATCAATCTCTGATTTTTTCTTGAAAATTTACCTATCTGGTGATAGAATAGAAAAAATTTGTCTTTTGGAGGATATTATGGTTTCAACAAAAACAAGCATTGGTGCATTTGATTTTGACAACTGTCTCATGAACGCTGCTGGTGTCTACTGCATGACCCGCAAGGAATTAGAAGCAATCGAAAGTTCAGCCGCAGGCTCATTTGTCACCAAAACAGGTACCTTAGAGGCACGCGCTGGTAACCCTGACCCCCGCTATTCCAATACTGACTGGGGCTCAATCAACTCAATGGGACTTCCTAATAAGGGTGTCGATTACTATCTTGATTTTGTCACTGAACTTCAAGAAGAAGGTGGTCACAAGAATCACTTCCTATCACTTGTCGGCATGTCTCCTGAAGAAACACATACCATTCTTAAAAAAGTTGAGGCTAGCAACTACAATGGACTTGTTGAACTCAACCTCTCTTGTCCAAACGTTCCTGGTAAACCACAGATTGCCTACGATTTTGAAACAACAGATGCTATTCTATCTGAGGTCTTCAGCTACTATACCAAACCACTTGGCATCAAACTTCCTCCTTACTTTGACATTGTTCACTTTGACCAAGCGGCAGCCATTTTCAATAAATACCCACTTGCCTTTGTCAATTCTGTTAACTCAATCGGTAATGGGCTTGTGATTGATGATGAAACTGTTGTCATTAAGCCTAAAAATGGTTTTGGTGGCATCGGAGGTGACTTTATCAAACCAACTGCTCTTGCTAACGTACATGCCTTCTATCAACGCCTAAATCCATCTATCAAAATTATCGGAACTGGCGGTGTCAAATCTGGTCGCGATGCCTTTGAACACATCCTCTGTGGCGCCAGCATGGTTCAAATCGGAACTGCCCTCCATAAGGAAGGTCCTGCTATTTTTGAACGCATCACCAAAGAACTTCAAAACATCATGGCAGAAAAAGGCTATGACAGCATTGAAGATTTTCGTGGAAAACTTCACTATCTATAATCATTAAATAAGGGAAAAAGCCAGCTACTGTACACCTCCAATAAGGTTTCTAGTAGCTGGCTTTTTGGTGTCTCTATAAAGACGCAATTAACTTACCAATCTCTGTCAAATTCACGCTCCTCGCGTTCTTCCTCAGACAGTTTATCTTTCACAGGTTTACTGATAATATTACCGTCAGCATCCACTTCAGGTTTGATGGTATCCATGTAGAGCTTGAGGATAACAAGTTTGGCGATGGTTACTAACACAAAGAAAATAAATATCAGCAAAAAAATCATATTATGACTCATCGAATCTTCCTCGGTTCACATTTCTAATCATGGCTTTGTACATTATAGGAGCTTGCTCTTTACAGGCAAACGAAAAGAGAGTGGAACAGAAATTGGTAAAACAAAGTCTTTGATTTCGTTGTCCCACCTCCGCACAGTTGAGTAGGTCTCTAAGTGCTGATTTATCAGTGCTTAGATGCCACTCAACCACTGCGACTAATCATTATTATAGATTACATACTAAGAGGTTGGGTACTTTTGTCCCAACCTCCTTTTTATTTAGAATATAAATCCTAATTATTTAACAGCGTCTTTAAGAGCTTTACCAGCTTTGAATGCTGGAACTTTAGATGCTGCAATTTCGATTTCTGCACCTGTTTGAGGGTTGCGACCTTTACGAGCTGCGCGTTCGCGAACTTCAAAGTTACCGAAACCGATCAATTGTACTTTTTCACCTGCTGCAAGGTAGTCAGCAACTGCTGCGAAGACAGCGTCAACTGCTGCAGCTGAATCTTTCTTAGTCAATTCAGTAGCCTCTGCTACTTTTGCAATCAAATCTTGTTTGTTAGCCATGTTAACAAATCCTCCAAATAATTTCTAAGCGATAGCGATTGATACGATAACGCTTTTAACAAAATCTATAATATCTAAAAAACCGCTTAAGGTCAAGTATTTAACGTTATTTTAGGACTTTTTCTTGAAAATATCAAAGCTGAAATTATCATTTACCAAGTCAATTGTCGTAGCTTTTAGATAAATACCTGCATCGTTTTTCATGCTTTGTAGATTGATGGTAATCGTTGATTTTTTAGGGGAAATGGTTACAAAATCTGGCAAGTCATAGCTTGATTTGATGTACTGTAGGACTTCTGACTCTGGCAGAGGAAGGGTTCCCACTGAGAAGGAAGTCACCTTAAGCTGCACCGCTCCATTTTCCAAACGATTAGGCTCAAAATAAACGTAGAGTGGCACCTCGTAGCCGAGCAGCTCGTAAGAGCCTTCAAATAGGATAGAGGACGAAGCCGCATAAACCTTGTAGGTAAACTTCTTGCTCTGGTAGTCTTTGAGATAGGTCGCAACCGTGTCGTTCAGCTGCTCCTTATTGGTGGTAAAGGTACCGACTTTAACGCTCTTAGCTGTGGTCGTTTTAAGCGTTTCTGCAGAAGGCTCCCTCACCTGAATGAGGCGACTAGCCACCACACCAACAAAGGCGACATTGATAGCTAATAGGAGCAGAAGACCCCACTTCCACCAGTTAATCTTTCCACTGAGATTTTGTTTCACGTATTTTCTCCATTACTGCATTTGACATAATTTGATAGCCGATATTATTGGGATGAAAATGGTCCTCTGAGAAGAGGGCATCGTTCATAACCGTGGTCTTCTCACCATCCGTTTGGACAATACCTTCCTGACCGTCAATTCCCTTATAAAGCAGGTCGTTGATTGGGATAAAGTAGACCTTTTCATACTCGGCAACCACTGTCTCCGTCGCAGCATTCCAATTGTCGATGATATCCTGCATCTTGGTCATTTCTGGGAAGTTGAGGTAAAAAGGATTATAAATCCCCAGAACATAAATCGGAAGGTTAGGATTATCTTTTCTAGCTAGGTTGATGATCTTTCTGAGGCGTTTTTGGTAGGCAATGGCTGGCGCTTTAAAGGATTTGACCGACAAGCTGGTCAGATTTTTCCGAATGACAGCCATGACATCGTTCCCGCCAACAGTCAGAGTCATCAGGTCAGCCTTAGCCAGCTTATTTTGAATGGTCTTTTGCTTGGTCATCCGCGAGAGAATTTGGCTACTGGTGTTGCCAGAAATACCATAATTAACCGAAGTCACCTGATACTGGTAGGCATCTGTCAATTCCTGCGCCAGCAATGGGACAAAGCCACCTTGGTTGGTCGTATCGCCCACCCCTTGTGTTAGAGAATCTCCGACTGCCACGTAAGAAAACTTGGTCACCTTGCTTGCCAGAAAATCCTTCTTAGTCAGCTTGGGATTGGACTTTGGAATAGCTAGATTAAGGACCAAAACTGCTAAAAGAAGACTCACCGCGAAAAAGATGAGCCCACTTAAAAAATGTCGTTTATTCATAGCGAACCATGACCGCAAAGGCATCCTCACCAGTGTGTGTCTGGATGATTGAGCCAGTTTCTAGGACAGCAATCGGTGCGCCAAGAACTTTCAATTTTTCTTTGAAACCATTAGCCATGTCGATAGTCCCGCAATAAGAAATGCCAATTTCTGCAACCTTACGACCTTTGGCTTTTTCAATAAAGCTGTCTAACCATTTGTTAAAAGTTTTGACACCGCGACCTTTGATAACAGGAACCAGTTCATGGTCAACCATTTCCATGACAACGCGGATATTGAGGAGGGAAGACAAGAGACCTGTCACACGACCAATACGACCACCCTTTACTAGATTTTCAAGAGTTGATACTCCGATGTAAAGCTCTGATTTTTGGCGGACTTCTTCGATACGAGCAAGGATAGTATCAAGGTCGGCACCAGCTTTAGCTAATTTAGCAGCTTCGACGACTTGGAATTTTTGGCATTGGTCTGTGAAGGTGCAATCGACAACTGTCACTTTAGCGCCAGCAATGGCTGCGCCTTGGCGTGAAGCTTCAATGGTCCCTGACAAGGTGTATGTCAAGTGGATAGCCACGATTTCATCGGCTCCCTCTGCCATCAATTTTTCATAAACTTCCGCAAAGACACCAACAGGAGGTTGGCTGGTCTTAGGTAATTCCTTGCTTGAACGCATCAAATTGAGGAATTTGCCCTCTTCTTTGAGGTCTGCATCTGAATAAAGGGTGCCACCCACCATGACTGATAGGGGAACAACCGTGATATCCAACTCTTTAACCAACTCCGGTTCGATTGTCATTGATGAATCCGTTACAATTTTAATATTACTCATGTTGTATCCTGTTCTAATAGTGCATTATTCAATACTTTATTATACCAAATTTGTGCCATAATAGCGAAAAAGAAAGAGAGAGTGGGACAGAAATCGGTAAGACGAAGTCTCCGATTTTCCCTCACGTCGTTATTCTCGGTTCGGGCTGAAACAGTCTCTCCCCAGACTGTTTCACTCCCACCTCCACTCAACCACTGCGACTCACAATTAGTCCGTATGAAAAGTGAAAAGGTTGAGATTTTTGTCTCAACCGCTTCTCTTTTATTTTTTCAATAATTCGCGAGCTTGAATGCGGGCGGCTTCGGTCACGTCGCTACCTGCCAGCATCTTAGCGATTTCTTCCACGCGCTCTTCTTCGTTCAATAGACGCACGGTTGAGACCGTTGAGTTGTCATCGCTAATTTTCTCGATGAAGAATTGATAATCAGCAATGGCAATCACTTGAGCTAGGTGAGAGATGGCCAAGACCTGACCATGAGCACCGATTTTATGGATTTTTTGGGCAATGGCTTGCGCGACTCGACCAGAGACACCGGTATCCACCTCATCAAAAACAATGGATGTTTTGTCCTCCTTACGAGAAAAAGCAGACTTGATTGCCAACATGAGACGAGACAACTCACCACCAGATGCCACCTTAACAAGCGGTTTAAAGCCTTCACCTGGGTTCGTTGAGATATAAAATTCCACCACTTCGTTGCCGTCACGGTTGAATTTTCCCTTGGTGAATTGGACTTGGAAATTAGCTTTTTCCATGTAGAGTTCCGTCAATTCTTGTTTGATTTCGAATTCTAGGATTTTGGCAAGGACGTGGCGTTTTTGGCTCAGCTCATTGGCTGCAGCCACCAAATCACGCTCCAAATGCTTGAGCTCACGCTCCATATCGTCTGAGGAGCCCTCGCTGCCAGTCAGCAGAGCATATTCCTTGGTGATGTTGTCGAAATAATCCAAAACGTCATCGACACTACCACCGTATTTACGAGTGATGGCATTGATTGTATCCAGGCGCATCTCAGTCTCCTGCAAGAGGCCAGCGTCAAAATCTAGGTCGTCAATCACATCGCCCAAACGCTTGGTCACTTCCTCCATGACATAGTAGGCCTCAGCTAGACTGCTAGACATTTCCTTGTACTCGGGGTCGAATTCTTCCAAGGTCATGAGGTCGTTCATGGCAGAGCGGACATTTGACAGGCTGGAATAATCTTCGTTGTCCAGCATGACATAGGCATTGGTCAGCGTATCGGCGATATTTTTGTGGTTAAGAAGTTTGTCGCGTTGCTGAATGAGCTTTTTGTCCTCACCAGATTTGAGAGCAACGGCTTCAATCTCAGCAATTTGAAATTCCAGCATTTCGATACGAGCCTTGTGCTCACGTTCGTTTTTTTGCTTGTCCAGAACACGCTTGCGCAGGTTACGGTAGGATTCAAAGATGGCTTGATAGGCTGACTTGACTGCTAAAAAGTCCTCATCGCCAAATTCATCTAGCATAGCAATATGCTGGTTAGGCTTCATGAGTTCTTCTTGGTCGTGCTGACCGTGGATGTCCACCAAGTATTGACCAACAGCCTTGAGAGTGGTCAGGTTGACCATCTGGCCGTTGATACGGCTAACACTACGTCCATTTTGAAAGATTTCACGGCGAATAATCAATTCATCCGTAAATTCAATGCCATTCTGGTCCAATAAATCTGCCAGCGCAGCATTTTGGACGACTGAAAAGAAGCCCTCAATCTCAGCCTTGGGAGCACCGTGGCGGATAACTTCCACACTAGCACGCGCGCCTAGCATCATGTTCATGGCGTCAATGATAATGGACTTTCCAGCCCCAGTCTCCCCCGTCAGAACGGTCATGCCCGTCTCAAAATTGAGGGAAATCTCCTCAATAATAGCGAAATTTTTAATGGAAATTTCTAAAAGCATAGGTTCCTCTTCTTAGTGATGGTCGCGGATGTGGGTGATGATTGCCTCTCGCACAAAATCCGCATCAGCTGGCGATTTGGCAATCAAGAGAAGGCTGTCATCATCAGCAATCAAACTGAAAATGTGACTGCCCCACTCCTTAAGCAAGAATTTCTTGACCAGACGACTATTGCCTGGGATGACATCAATGTGAATCATGTGTTCTATGCCACCAGTCACTGGTGACAGTTGCAAAATACTTGTCTTAATGGGTTTTGGACGAGGGGCAATGGGCTGTTTATTTTCCTTTGACAGCCCGTAAACATAGCGTCCATCTTGCGTTGGAATTTTGACAATACCAATTTCATTCATGTCTCGTGAAATGGTTGCTTGTGTGAGCTTGAGACCGTGTTCCTCCAATTTTTTGAGGAGGTCGTGCTGAGTCCCCACTTCCTGCTCCAAAACAATTTCTCTAATTAATTCTAAACGTTCAGTTTTCTTCATTCTTTTTAAATTCCTCGTGAGCCTTCTCCACCACCTCAGTGATTTGCCCAGCAACTTGGTTTTCAGCGTCAGCCAATTTTTGCAAATGCGCTAAAAATTCGATGTTGCCATGACCACCCTGAATCGGTGAAAAATCAAGCCCCTTAACTGTAAATCCGTAATCCACGGCAAAACTTGTCACGGTTTCCAAAACTTTTTGATGAACCGCCTTATCTTTGACGATACCGTTTTTGCCAATCTGCTCGCGCCCCGCTTCAAACTGCGGTTTAATCAGCGCCACAACCTCACCGCCATCAATCAAAATCCCATGCAAAGCCGGCAAAATAAGATTGAGGGAGATAAAACTAACATCAATTGAAGCAAATTCTGGCAAGCCTTCTGTAAAATCAGTGCTTTCAGCATAACGGAAATTGTACTGTTCCATGGAACGTACGCGCTCATCCTGACGCAATTTCCAGACCAACTGATTGGTGCCGACATCAACCGCGTAAACCAATTTAGCCCCCGATTGAAGCATGACATCAGTGAACCCGCCTGTTGAGGCACCAATATCGATAGTCGTCTTACCGTCAACGGAAATGCCAAAAACATCCAGCGCTTTCTCTAATTTGAGTCCGCCACGACTGACGTATTTGAGCTTTTCACCCTTAAGTTTTAGTTCAGTGTCGTCAGCAATTTTTTCGCCTGGCTTGTCATAGCGCTCGCCATTGATAACATTGATGACTAGCCCAGCCATGACACCACGTTTAGCTTGTTCGCGCGTCTCAAAAAGCCCTTGTTTATAGGCAAGGACATCCACCCTTTCTTTAGCCATTGAGTCGTAACCTTTCTATAAGTTGCTTGATTTGAGCTTGGTCAAAGCCCTTGTCATCTGCTAGTTTTTGGAAAATAGCTAGCGCTTGATTGAGAGCATCGTCTAGCACCTGCTTGGACTTGTCCAAACCAAGAAGACTTGGATAAGTTGATTTTTCAGCTGCCAAATCTTTCTGCGGTGTCTTGCCGATTTCTTCAAAAGTCGCTGTCACATCTAGAATGTCATCACGAACTTGAAAGGCAAGACCGATCAATTCACCAGCCTTGCGGAGCTCTGCTAAACTGTCAGCTTCCAACTGGGCAATTATTCCCCCAGCCACAAATGGGAAGGTCAGTAATTTACCTGTTTTGTTGGCGTGGACTTGGGCTAATTCTTCTAGGGATAGGTGGGCTTCCTCGCCCTCCATGTCAAGCATTTGCCCACCAACCATGCCAAATGTTCCAGAGCCAAGGGATAGTTCAGAAATCAACCGAACCCTAACCTCCACTAGCAAATCAGCGTCAGCGATTAAGCCGAAAGGGTCTAAAAAGAGGGAATCCCCAGCCAAAATAGCTGTCGCTTCATCAAACTTCTTGTGGTTGGTCAAATGACCACGACGATAATCGTCATTATCCATAGCAGGCAGGTCATCGTGAATGAGCGAACCCGTATGAATCATCTCAAGAGCCGCAGCCACATCGTAATGCGCCTCGGTCAAATCAAGACCAAAGCCTTCCAAGACCTCAAGAAGAATGAGGGGACGAATACGCTTGCCACCCCCATCAACCGAATAAAGGACTGCCTCAATCAAATCTGCCGAAACAGCGGGATGGGTCTTCTCGTAATAGCCATGAATGGCTTCATCAATCTTTTCAATTTTAACCATTAAGCATCCATTTCCACTTCTGTACCGTCTGCCTGCATAACTTTAACCAAGGTTTCTTCGGCTTCCTTAAGCGTTTTTTGCAAGTCTTTTGACAAGACCATGCCTTTTTGGAATTCTACGATGGCATCTTCTAGAGCGACATCACCCTGTTCCAACTTAGCCACGATGGTCTCTAATTCCTGTAAATTTTCTTCGAATGTTGCTTTATTTGACATCTTTCACCTCGACTTCTAGGCTGCCGTCCTGCATCTGAATCTGCAAAAGGTCGCCTTTTTCTACTTGTTTTGTGCTTGAAATAGCTTTTTGATTTTTTTGGACGATGGCATAGCCACGCGCTACGATACGACTGGTATCAAGAGAGAGGAGCGCATCCTGTGCCTTCTCAAAGCGAGCCACCTTACTGTCATATTGACTGGTCATAGTTGATAGTAAGAGGCGCCTGTTCTGCTCAATAATTTCACGGTAACGCTGAATTTTACCAGATAAATCAAGACTCGTCAAACGCTGAGCCAGTAGCTGTTCTGCTTGTTGAGCCTGTCCATACTGCTGGCGCATGGAAGCAACTAAACTCGTTTCTAACTTATCTAACTTTTGTAAATAGCCGTCGTAGAGTCTTTCTGGTTGTCGGAAGATGACTGACCCGCGGGATTTATTAAGCTGTTCTTCTTTTTGTTTGATGATACGGAGCGCAGCTTGGTAGGCGCGGTTTTGTCGCTCTGCTATCCAGGCGAGAATATCTGCCTTGGTCACTGGGGTTGCTAACTCTGCCGCTGCTGTCGGTGTTGCAGCTCTGCTATCGGCCACGAAGTCGGCCAAAGTCATATCAGTTTCATGTCCGACACTGGAAATAACGGGCAATCGCGATTCAAAAATAGCCTGCACGACAATCTCCTCATTGAAGGCCCAGAGGTCCTCAATGGAGCCACCGCCTCGCCCAACAATAAGCAAGTCCAAATCGTCGCGCTGGTTGGCCGCTGCAATGTTGGCAGCTACTTCCTGAGCTGCGCCGTCTCCCTGAACCTTGGTCGGAAAGAGAAGAATCTCTACGCCAGGAAAACGGCGAGAAACAGTGGTGATAATATCACGAATGACTGCTCCGCTGGGACTAGTCACCACCCCAATTTTCTTGACAAACTGGGGGAGAACTTGTTTGTGACGGGCATCAAAATAGCCAGCTTCTGTCAACTTTTTCTTGAGCTGTTCAAACTGGACGGCTAGAGCACCGATACCGTCTGGCTCTGCTTTTTCAATGATAATGGAATAGCTACCGCTAGGTTCGTAAAGCTGCACGCGCCCCACAACATTGATTTTCATGCCTTCTTCAAGCTCAAAGCCTAGCTTTTTAAACTGACCAGCCCACATGGTAGCTTGAATGACCGCTTTATCATCCTTAAGAGAGAAATACTGATGACTAGGACGCTTGCGGAAATTAGACACCTGCCCTGTCAAATAGACCCTCTCTAAATAAGGGTCCTTGTCAAATTTCAATTTCAAATATTTGGTCAAGGATGACACGGATAAATAATCTGACATAAGCCCCTTCTTTCCTTGCATAAGTAGTTTATATTATATCAAAAAATGACTAATAATGCATAAAAGGATTAACTAACTGTGATATGATAGAAAGGTCTCATTCACTATGCTGCGCAAGCGGGAGGTGAAGTTCTCATGCGTATCATCTTCGAACTTGCTCTGTTTCCGTTGCTTGTCAACGTAGCATCTGCGCTTACGGTGGAGCGGTTAATCCATCGGACAACAGACAAAGGCGACAAATAACTTAACCTGAGTACCTTGAGCAAGTACAAAAAACCACTTCGATGGCAATCGGAGTGGTTTTTCTAATGCGCTTATTTCCTCGAAGTTTTAAGCACCTTTATTATAACATATCCTTTAAACTTAGCAAAGAAAAATAGTTCTTGCTTATTTTTTACGCGCAGCTAGTTTCTTAGCTAACTTGCGACGGACGGTAACGCGGTGGATGTAGCCAATGCGATTGTAAGCGTAAGCCATTGCTACAAAGAAAAGGACGGCAATGAGGCGACTGCTATTGAAAAGGACGACTAGGCTAAGCCCCAGAATGCTAATCACGACATAAGCCAGATAGTGGTACTTGTGCAGACGAAGGCTAGCGTCATTGTAGACCGTCAAAAGCATAAGACTTGCATAATACATGACCAGACCGATGACAAAAAGAACCATGCCCCACTCGCGGTGATGGCTGTCAGCCCATAGCTCCGCTGAGACGGTGAAAATGTTAAGGTCAGTAATTAAAACCAGATGAGCTAAGGCTAAGGCATTGGCCCGAGTGACTTGATGATGGTTGATGTTGAGATAGGTCTGGGAAATGTAAGAGATAAACATGAAAGACAGACCAACAAAAATAAGGAATCCCAGCAGGGCTTGGCTTGACATAGGGTAGGAACGAATGATTGCCAGCACAGCTTCGCCATAAGTGATGATAGTAATCAGCTGACAGCGCTCAACCAAGTGAGGAAAGTTGATGAGATGATGGTCAAAGTTTCTAGCAAGCACCCAGGGAATGAAGGTCGGCAAAATCCACAGAATAAAAAAGTAGGAATTACTGTGAAGGGCTGGCGTCAAAATATAAATTGCTGTCAGAACTGCAAAAACCAGAGCCGATAAGGATAGAGATAAAATATTAGTCTTAATATCCTCATGCATGCCTACTTTACGCCCCGCAGAGATAATACTGTAAAACAATCAGCAGATAAGTGACAAGCAGGAGCCTGTTGTAATGAAGCACATCTGTAACTGAATAAGCAATCTTGCTGATAATCTGAGCAAAATTCCCCACAATATACATGGCTGGAATGTTGATGTAAATATCTAAACGATCCCGCTCACCAAATTTATTGAGATAAAAAGTCTGCTGCATCCAAATACTGAGAGCAAGCAAGCTGTTGACGATGAAAACCACAACCGCACTGGGATTGTCTACCACATGATGAAGCGTTGATGTCAGCCGCGAAATGGCCAAGACAAAAACCAAATCATAAAAAAGCTCGTAGTTAAACACGCGCTTTGCAATTACTTTTGCCATAAGTCCCCCGAAACTATAATCTTCTTAATATTATAGAAAAGAAGATAGAGGTTGGCAAATAAAGAAAATCAGGACGGTGTTAAGGCCTTTGATAACCTACCGTAGATTTGACAATGCCTGTCCGCTGGGCGGTGGGGTTAATGTTGGTTTGCGGCAAGTGCTCTGCCCAGCGGTGACACTCTTTCAGCTTGAAAAAAGCCTCAGCACGGGCTATGATGAGACTTCTTCATTTCAATGTAATAATCAAACGAATCGACGCTTGTACTTAATATGACTGGCAATATTGCTATCAACATCTTTACTATCCCAAATCTGCAGTTCCCATGGGTAATAGAAATTGCTCTTGTTTTTAAAATAGACATGAATACCGACGTAATCATCCTTGTCACGCAAATACCAGTTTTTCAAGCCATATTTTTCCTGCCAACCATCAAGACTCTCCATCACTTGACTAATTTCTTGGGAAGATAAAATGATGCGCGCACCGAAAATATCATTCAAAAGGGAATTAACAGGATAACCTTCCTGCCTCTTAGAAAATCGCTCAATCTTGTCTAAAATACTCTCAGAGGTTTTAACACGATAGACGTATGGAATATCCTTAACATCGGCCTTCATCAGGTAGTCATTGATAGACTCATGTAAATTCAAACGATAATCCAGTATAGCCTTGGTGGGCACCTTGGCGAAGGTATGTTTAAGATTAACCTTCTCAACCTTGCCTGTTTCAAAATAGTCTTTCGAGTATTCTAGGTGAATTCGATTTATCTCAGTAATTAGACGTTCAACTTTTTCTAGCATAGTTTGTCCTTCAAAAATCATTTTTAATTCTTCTAACCTATTATACCAAAAAAGCGTTCTGACTGGCTGTTTCTGTATAGTTTTCCTACTCTCCGATATGGAAGAAAACAGTTGGATATGAGCTATTTCCATCCGTCAAAATGTGTTGATTCAAATTACTATGATAACCGTAAAAAATAGATTCTTCATCTTTAGTCATATTACTATCAACTTTTTGTAATTCAGATGCAGGAACATGAATTTTTAAAATGATGTCAGGTGATACTAGCTTAGTCTCAGGGCTGTCACCATTGACAACACTACGTTGATTGATAATAAATGAAGTTACTTGGTCTGAAGTATTATAGTTTTCTATCGTGTAAGTGCCTACAACTGGTGTTCCAGCATTATATGCCATCAATTCCCCACCAGCCCGATACAAGGTTACCTTACCATTGTCCTCAAGTTTAAAGCCTGCCATCATTAAGGTTGAGGTATTTGATGCTACATAATAGTAGTTGTAAGTCATTTCCCACTCTTGTGAACTTACAGAGTCGGTAGTTCCTCCTTCTGATACCTTTTGAGTATATTTCAAAGCTATCCATCCCTTTCCGGTCTTTAATTTTCCCCAGTTAAGACCGTCGACTGACTTGATTTCAACGATTGTGTAGACTCCCACAGGGCAAACAGCTACTATTTTAGCCTTAGAACTAGGTGACTCTCTAATATTTAGATCCTTGACAGAGACTTTCACCTGAAAATTAGTTGACGAAGCTGTCATACTTGAGAATTGGGAACTACTAGTCTTTGTGCTTGTCTGTGATGTCGATGACTGGGCCTTCGATATTGTGCTTGAAGACTTAGAACTATTGGTCTCTGATGCCCCTTGTGATGTTGACGATTGGGCTTTTGTCGACTTAGTTGCCCCTGCAAAGGAACTGGTATTCCTGTCATTATTACTCGATGAGAAATACCAGGCAAAGGCTATAAAACCTAAGATAGCAAGTAGAGCAACTAAAATAATTTTCTTAATAAGTGATAGAATTTTATCTTTACGGGCTTCTTTTCGTATCTCCTCCTGTCTTTTTTCATTGGCTAGTCGTGCTGCCGCTTCTCTAGCCTCTTTTTCATAATAGTAACTGTCTCGTTTTGCTTCCTCTTCATTTAGCAGAACCTGTAGCTCCGCCTTAGTATCTTCATCTTTTGTTTTAGCAATATCTACCTTAAGCTTATAGATTCGATCATCCATATCTTTTTCAAACTGAGCAACTTGCTTTTCTTCTTCCAAACGCTGCATATTCCTTAGCTTTTCTTCATGTTGCTGTCTTAACTCAAATCCTTGGCGTTCTTGCTGTTCTAACAACCTTCTATGTAGTTCATTGCTTTCTGATGCCAAACGGTTGGCTCTTCCTAACTCCTCTTGCTTTTCATAATCTTCCATAACCATAGTTTTTCTTCCTAATTAGCATTGTAGCCGAATTTACGTGTCTTCAAAACATTTTTCCAATAAGCTTCTCTCTCAAGAGCCTTCTGTTTACCAAGTTCACTTTTACTGAAAATTTCTAATATACTATACTGAAAATGCTCTTGGATATATTTAATCCCCTTCTGGTTTACCAAAATTTTCAATTTCTTATTAGGGTATCGGCTTTCTTCTAACTCTGATTTATCATAACCATTTTTTAAGTAGGCGGACCATCGTCCATAAATACCATCATCCCCGTAAGCCGAACCGACATATAGCTTTCCTGTTTTGGTATCTGTAATCACATAAACGCCATAAACTGATGACAGATGTTCATACCAAGTTTTGTCATTCCAATGTCTTTTCAAATCCTGATAAGACAAAGATAAATTAGTATAACCAGGGAAATTTGATTGTCGCTCAAAATAAGAAATATTAGAGATAGAAATAATTTCTGCACTACGTATTTTATTGTAATCTGTATAGAAAAAACTTCGTGGTGAATTAATCCATGAGACTAATAATTTATCAATATACTTGTCGTACTCTTCTAGTCTTTCTGCCAGAGCATACTTGACATGATATCCACCAAAATTAGCTCTATGAACCTGACTGTCTTTTTCTAAGATAATGTAAGCTCCCACAAACAACCACTTATGGTATTCAACTTCAATAAACTGAAACTGAATATCGTTATTTTGGTTACGACTGCGCTTATCACTGCCACAACTCAACAAATACGGTAAAAAGTCCGCTGACTTGTTCAAATACTCTACTACAAAATCATAGTAGTCCGAACCATTCCACCAATTTTTATTAAAGCGTAATTTAATTCTCCTACCCTTGTATTCAGGTTGAGAAAGCAGTTCATCAAACTTAAAAATTTCACTCAACAAGATTTTATCCATATTCCTTGACTCCTAAAATGATTTCTATCATTTAAACTTAACTTTCACTCAGCGCCTTCATCCACCTCGGAAGCTCCGCACTAATTGCTGTCGGCAGGACCACATAAGCATGGGCGCTCAGCTCCTCTGCAATAGCTGAGTGGACATAGACTGCTGCTGCAACCACTTCATACGAGCTGCCAAACTGGGCGACAAAGCCCGCGATGGATCCTGCTAGCGTATCGCCCATGCCACCTGTCGCTTGGTAGGGGCCGCCGACGGTCAGCTCCCCGACTCGGTCGCGCGTGATGACCTTGGTTGCGTCGGACTTAGCTACCAAGACCGTCTCTTTTGGAAAATGGTCTAGCGCTTCTTGACTAGCCTCTGCTGTCTGGTCACTAATCACTAAACCAGACACGCGTTCCCACTCCTTTTGGTGGGGGGTCAAGATGACCTTATCCGTTGGCCAGTTGATAATCTCTTTCTCAGCCAGCAAGGTCAAAGCAGAGCCGTCAATAATCAAGGTCTGCTCAAAAGATACATTTGCCAGAACTAAATCTAGAGTTTCCTGTGCTAGACTATCTTCTGCCAGACCGGGACCGATTAAGATGATGCCAGCAGCTCTTATCTGCTCAGTCAAGCGATCTGTCTCGTTCATGGCGAAAGCCATAGCTTCCGGTAGATGAGCATGCAAGGCTGTGATGTTATCTTTGTGCGTAGCCACCATAGTCAAACCAGCTCCGCTATTGACACAAGCAAAGGCAGCCATGATAATAGCGCCACCGTAGGGGTAGTTGCCACCAATCAAGAGGGTGCGTCCAAAAGTGCCTTTGTGGCTCTTTTGAGGTCGTGGACGGACCACTTGACGGGCGAGTTCGCGGTCAATAATCATGCGTGCACACTTCTAAGGGCAGCTTGGTAGGTCTGCTCAAGAAGCATGGTGATGGTCATAGGACCAACGCCACCAGGAACGGGCGTGATGAGGCTAGCGACCTCCGCCACCTCATCAAACTTAACATCACCTATCAGCTTGCCGTTGCCGTCGCGGTTCATGCCAACATCGATAACCACCGCACCCTCCTTGACGAAGTCCTTGGTCACAAAATGTCCCTGACCAATCGCCACGATGAGGATATCCGCTTGACTAGCCACTTTTGCCAAATGGTGCGTGCGTGAGTGGGTCAGCGTCACCGTCGCATTCTTGTCTAGAAGTAGCTGAGCCATGGGCTTGCCAACGATATTTGAGCGCCCGATAATGACCGCATTTTTCCCTTCAATGTCTACGTCATATTCGCGTAGAAGCGCCATAATCCCTGCCGGTGTACAAGGTACCATGACTGGACGACCAGACCACAAGTGCCCAGTATTCATAGGGTGGAATCCGTCCACGTCTTTATGTGGCGCAATAGCCATGACGATTTTCTTTTCGTTAATATGGCTAGGAAGGGGCAGTTGCACTAGAATCCCATGCACGGTCGGGTCTTGATTGAGCCCTTCAATGATTTCAAGCAGCTCTTCTTCACTAACATATTCTGGTAAACGGATAGTATCGCTCTTAAAACCAACTTTTACGGCCGAACGTTCCTTGTTGCGGACATAAACTTGGCTGGCAGGATTATCCCCAACTAAGATAACAGTCAAGCCCGGCACAATCCCGTACTTGTCCCTCATCACTGTCACTTTCTCCGCCAGCTCCGCCTGCATTTTCTGCGCTAGCGCCTTTCCATCAATAAGTATCGCCATATAATAATCTCCTTGTTATCGTTTTCTTCATTATACCATAAAGAGGTGAGTCTCCCCACCTCCTTTTTTCTATTTATAATAAAACTAGTTTTTAGGATATTTTCTTAGGTAGTGCGGACGCAAGCAGCTTCCTAACGGAATCTTATTGCTAATTTTTGAGCCTAATGTCTCAAAAATCCCGTTGTCAGTGATAATACCACTACGGCGAAAATATCGGTTTGGGCTCACTTCGTTCGCTCTTATCCTTAATAAACATTTTTGTTTCTGAAACGGACGAAGTTAGTTTTTGATTTTTACTTAGTAGTATGTGCTTGATTCATTTGGTCTTTGACTGGGCATGAACAGTCGCAATCGCCGCATGAGCCTTTTTGTTTAACATAGTGACGGATAGATAGGGCGACAGCGCCAGCAATGATGAGGGCAATAATAATGGTAGACATAAGTTATCCTTTCTGTGCTTGTGCAAGGGTTTCAAGACTGATGATGTCATCTTCTTGGTGTTTTGGTTTGCGGACAATCATGTAAATCATAGCGATGACTAGAACACCTGCAACAGCAGTCCACATAGTCATTGGTTTGCCGTAAAGGACAACCAAGCCAAACTGATACATGACAAGACTAACCACATAAGCAAGACCTGTTTGGAAGCCGATAGCAGCCCAAGTCCAACGAAGGTCACCCATTTCACGCTTGATAGCTCCCATAGCCGCAAAACATGGGGCGCAAAGGAGGTTGAAAGTCATGAAGCTGTAAGCAGCAAGGGATGTATAGTCTGCTTGGAGACTAGCCCAAAGTGCTTTACTTGTTTCACTAGCGTCAGCGGTGTGGTAGAGAATACCAAAGGTCGCCACAACAGTTTCCTTAGCCGCAAGTCCAGTAATGGCCGCGACAGTCGCCTTCCAGTTCCCGAAACCTAGCGGTGTGAAAATCCAAGCCAAACCATGGCCGAGGGTAGCTAGGATAGATTGTTCCGTTGAGACAGCTTGCAAGGTGAAGCTGTAAGATGACATGAACCAAATGAGGACAGTCAAGCTGAAGATGATGGTTCCTGCGCGTTTGACGAAGCTCATTCCTTTCCCAAAGGCATAGCGGAGCACGGCAGTCCATTTAGGGAGGTGATAGCTTGGGAGTTCCATGATGAAGGGACTGGTATAACCACCCAGCATCTTAGTTTTCTTAAGGGCAATCCCTGAGAGAACGATGGCTCCAAAACCAAGGAAGTAGGTGCTTGGCGCTACCCAAGGGGTGTGTGGGAAGAAGGCACCTGCAATCAAAGCAATGATAGACAACTTAGCCGAACATGGCATGAAGGTGGTTGTCATAATGGTGATACGGCGGTCACGTTCATTTTCAATGGTACGGCTGGACATGATACCAGGAACCCCACAACCAGTTGAAATCAACATGGGAATGAAGGATTTTCCTGACAAACCGAAGCGTCTAAAGATACGGTCCATGACAAAGGCGATACGACTCATATAACCAATGTCTTCCAGAATACCGAGACAGATGAAGAGGACGATAATCTGTGGCAAGAAACCAAGCACAGTCCCGACACCAGCAATAATCCCGTCAACAATCAAGGATTGCAACCAGCTGGCAACGTGCAGACTTTCAAGCCCAGCATTGGCCCAATCAGGAATGTATTTTCCAAAGAGGACATCGTTAATCCAGTCTGTCCCCATAGTCCCCACGGTTTGGATAGAGAGGTAATAAACCAAGTACATGACAAGGACGAAGATTGGAAGGGCAAGGAAACGGTTGGTCACCACGCGGTCAATCTTGTCTGATAGGTTGAGTTTGAAATCGTCAGACTGACTTTGTGCCAACTGGCAGACACGCTCGATGAAAGCATAGCGCTGGTTGATGACGATTGACTCAGCATCTTCGGTGAAGATTTCTTCGGTAATCTTGACGATTTCCTTGATTTCTTTTTCTTGGAAGGTTGATAGATTGACACTGTCCCAAACTAGCTTGTCACCTTCAAATAACTTGATGGCGTAGAAACGACGTGAACGTTCAGGCACGCTGTCGCCTAGCACTTCCATCATCTGAGCTAGCGCAGCTTCAAATTGGTCATCATAGGTTGGGAAAAGGACATTGTCCACATCAGCCTTAGTAGTCTGAGAGGCTTTTTTTATGACCTTATCCACACCAGTGTTTTGCAAAGCACTGATAGAGATGACAGGTGTTCCCAGTTGGTAAGCCAATTTTTCTTCATTGATAGACTTGCCTTGGCTGGTTAGAAGGTCTGTCATGTTGAGGGCAACCGTCACAGGGATACCAGTCTCAATCAGCTGAGTCGTTAGGTAAAGGTTGCGCTCTAGGTTGGTGGCATCCACCACATTCAAGATGCTGTCGGCGTGGTTGCTAAGCAGATAATCACGTGCCACCTTCTCCTCAGGACTGTAAGGGGACATAGAGTAAATTCCAGGTAAGTCTTGCACGGTCACATCATTGAGATTCTTGACGCTACCACTCTTACGCTCAACCGTCACCCCAGGCCAGTTACCGACCCGCTGACTAGACCCTGTCAAAAGGTTGAAAAGAGTTGTTTTCCCCGAATTGGGGTTCCCGATAAGGGCAATCTCTGTCATCACGCTTCCTCCTTCACTTTAGCTACGCTAATCAGCTGCGCTTCAGACTTACGAAGGCTAAGCTCGTAGCCCCGCAAACTGATTTCCATAGGGTCACCGAGCGGTGCCACCTTACGCAAATAAATCTTAGTATGGCGAGTTAGCCCCATATCCATGAGACGACGTTTGGCTTCGCCCTCGGCAAAAATACCATCCACATAGGCAAAGTCACCAACCGCTAGTTCAGACAAGGGAAGAGTTTCTAACGCTTCCTCGACAGGCTTAACCGTCAGCTTAGACAAAATAGAATCGTCAAAAGCAAGACGCGACGCCTTAACCATCAAAATGGCACTGGTCTTGGTTTTAGAAATGATTTGAAAACGTGTCCCCACCTTCAAACCTAGATTAGACAAATGCCTGAGACTCTCCTCAGGCAAATCTATTGATAGAATCTCGTAAGACTTATCGAGACTCAATTCACTTGTAAGCAAATTTCTTGACCTCCTTATCGAAATGTGTTAAGAAACACCTCTAGTATATCAAAAAGAAAGGAGTATTACTAGGCAATTGTTAGAAAATTTAGATAGAAGCCAGCATTTTTTTAGATTTTCTCATTAAATGAGGAAGTTTTTACTCATCACCGGCCTACTTTGACCCTATTTTTTAAGCTAAAAAGGGCTAGTCAATCGAGGCTAAAAGGGAGGGATTTTGGGGATATTGAGGATAAAAAATACTGGACAGCTACCGTTTTAAACCTTGTTCTATCAAGCTTTCTTTGATGTTTTCATTTTTCTAGTCCTCTCTTTTTAAAGGAAGTCTTGGAGGCAGAAATATTTCCCCTTTCCAGTCACACGCTTGACCAGCAAGTTTAAACAAAATCTTAATAAGAATCATTCTTATTTATTAAAAAACAAGGACTATCCACTTAATCTTTTTTAGGTTATAATAAAGGTCATTCTTTTCTTTAGCTGATTTGTTAGGTGATGAGCTGACTGCTTTTAGCAAGTGAGCGACTTAGCAGGTTGACAGAGGCGAGAGGTGCTCGGGGAAACTGGCAACACTTGAGACAGTTTCCTGCAAGCTTGCGACAAGCTGAATTTGGGCAACTTATCGCACAATTCTTGACTGACTTTGATAGTAGCCAAGTGGAGATTGAAGATGACTTGCTCACTACCCTAGTCGGTGACTTGCGCAAGCAATTAGCCCCCTATCACAAGACCAAAGAGACCGTGGTTATCATTAACTCAGCTGATGAAATTGCCTCAGCCAATGAGCACCGTGACCATGACTTAAGCGCTCTGCTATCTTCCATAACTCCCTTCGCCACTAGTCGCTATCAGGAGGAAAAGGAAAGCTTACACCCTCCTCAAACCACTCTTTGACGCTTACCGTAATACTGCTAGAGCCAACTACGAAAGCGAAACAGCTGAAATCAATCACCTGCTCAAACAAACTGAGGATGAAACCATCAGCTCTGGGATTGAGAGTCTGGGATTGACTCGCTTCATCAAGCGCCTCAAGGCAAGCCAAGAGACTTTCGTCAAGCTCTATAATGAGCGCTCAACCGTCAAGGCCAAACAAACGGTCTATGACCAAAAGACCATCCGCAAGGAATTGATGGCTATCTATCAAGACCTCATCGAACTTATCGGCATCTACCAACGCCGCAAGACAAGCACAGACTACCGCCCACTCATTAAAGTCATCAACAACAGCCGCAAAACCTACGCTGACCTCATCGCCCGCCGAAAAGGGGTGGCTAAGAAAGCGAGTACGGCTACTGCTATTAAAGACGCTTAGCTTAATAGATTAAAACACCGATAGCCAGGGACTTATCGGTGTTTTTAGGCTTTTATCTAGTTATTGCTTGTCACTAACTCATGCGCACCCGCCACTAGGTCTTCCACAATAGCTGTATTTTGCTCATCAAAAAGATGGTCAAATAGGGCAGTCAGATTGCTTTCAAAATCTTTTGGTAAGTGTGGACAGGTCTTCTTGGCGTAGGTCAACATGCGCTTTTCGCCAGGGTGAGTTTGCTCATTAAAAGCGAAAATCAGGTCAAAGTAGGAAGCCAGAAATTCAGCCACCCGATGATTGACCGCTACCCAATCGCCACGCTCCAAAGCCTTCTTGATTTGGCGAGGATAAGCTGGCATCTTGGTTTCCAGCAGTTGCAGCTGGCGAGTGACGATATTATCTTTGAGCTCTTTTGGAAATGGCAGAGCTAAATCCTTTTGCAGCTCAGCATAGCGTCCCTTGCGGTCAAAGATAATCTTGCTGTGGAGCAGATTGTGCCACATAGCTGTCGTGTAGCTATTGTGAGCCTGATGTTCCAAGACCACCGCTTCCACTTCCCCACGAAAATCATCCAAATTACGGTAGATAAACTCAATCTCAATGCCATTCTTGAGCACGCCATCGTCTTCCAACTCCCAGAACTGATTGCCATACTCCATGTAAGAACAATACTTATCCAACACCACTTGACGCTTGTCCACCGCCAAAGGCCCAGTCAGATAAACATAAACATCGTAGTCTGACTGCTCATCAAAGAACTCGCCAGCTCGCGAACCACCCAGAGCAATAGCTTCCACTTCATCATAACGGGCTAATTCTTCAACTAATTGATTAAACATAGGATTTCCCTCTACTTCTCACCAACTTGAAAGTGCTTAGGTTACTCTTATATTGTAGCACTTTTACCTCGTTGAATAGCTAGCGCAGCTGTCTTTTCAAGTATTTTCTTTGAAGAAAGACTGATAAAAGGACGATAAGAGCTGAATAAACAATGAAACGCAACCAAGTGGTCATAGGCAAAGCCAGATGAACAGATTCCATTTGATTCATGAGACTAGCTAATTTTGATGAAGCTAGGACATAGCCCAGCTCTGGAATCACATTTTGCGCTGTGAGAATAAAACCGCCGAGACCAAGGAGCATAGAGAGAGCAACTGGCGGAGCGAAGCTTTTGACAACTAGAGAAAGGTAAGACTGAATGGCTATCAAGGCTAGGGAGAAAAGGCTAGCAGCCAAGGCCCAGAAAATCAACTCCAAAGGATAAGCCATAGTGAAATGGAAAAAGAATCCACTCAGAGAATATAGAGCCAAAAAATATGCCTGAGACAGCATGACCAAGCCAAAGGCAACAATCATTTTTGCCCAGATGATTTGCCTTAGCGAATAGGCTGATGTCAAAAGAAGCTTGATAGTATTGTGCTTATGCTCACTGTACCAGACATAAGCACAGACAATCCCAATCATACAAGGAAAGAAAAAACTGCCATAAAAGAGATAAACCTGTGTCCAGAGACTGAGCCACTGGCTCTTGAGCACTTCTTGATTGCCAGCGAAGTTAATACTGCCGTAGAGGACAGACAAAAGGGGTAAAATCATCAGTGGCAACCATAATCTTGCCCGTCGTAATTTTAAACATTCAATTTTTAATAAGGTCATCTTAATCTCCTATCTTCACGCGCTTCCCAAGTTGATAAAGAACTAAAGTCACAATGAGGGAAGCTATCAAGGGAAAATAGTTAAAAGCAGTCACATGATAAACAAAGGTATCCCCCACACGCTCGGGCTCGGTTGCCATGAGAAGGGCATACCAGCTGTAAGGCACCACATACATAACTGCCTTGGAGATAAAAATCAGAATGATACTAACCAAGGAAGCCAGAACAGCCACCGATAGGGAAATAAGCTGATTAGCAAAGCTCAATGATAAAAGGTAGTGAATGAGCATAATAACCGCAGAGATGCCCAAAATGGACAAGCCATACAAGACCAGACGCCCTATTGGTAGACTGACAGTGTAGCCCCGCCATTTGACCAAAGCAAGCGTAAGCAGCCACTCCAAAACCTGCATGACCAGATAAGCACTATAGATATAGAAGAACTTAACCGCATAAATAGACTTGTAATCCACACCACTGCTGGTCAAAACCTTCCACATCTTGTGCCGATTCTCCACTTGCACTGCTATGCTTGCCAAACTAGCCAGAATGATAGGCTGAACAATAATCTTAACCACAGCAGCATTGTCAAAGACCGCATACAATTTGGTAATCTTTGCTAAATCAGCCGCACTCTTGGCATCGAAAATCTGGATGCAGGAAAAGATGAGGGACATGGCAACAGCCACAAGCAAGAGCCTGAAAACAGGCAGACCTCGGTATTTCTTGGTCTCAATCTTAAACAATCTCAACATGACAACCTCCTACAAAATATCGCTGGCCGTAAAGTCAATAAAGAGCTCTTCCAAGGACTTGTTGACCTCAAAGATACGGTAAACGGCTATGTCAGCTAGCACCAAGCGCTTCACCAAATCAGCTACCACATCATCAGGATAATTTGACAGCATCAAGCCCTGCTCCGTCACTTGAACACGACTAGCATCCAGCTTCAAAAGCGCAAGCGCCTTGTCATCAGCTGACGTCTTAAGACAGATTTGACCACTGTGCTGACTCTTGAACTGACGAATAGTTCCTTGGTAGAGTAATTTGCCTTTACCAACAATCCCAATCTGGGTCACCATTTTCTCAATTTCATCCAGCGCATGAGAAGAAATCATGACTGTCGTCTGAAACTTCTCAGGCAAGCTACGAATGAGCTTGCGGATTTCTTCACGCGCCTGCGGGTCAAGCCCATTTGTCGGCTCATCCAGCACAATCAACTTAGGTCGTCCCATGATGGCCATGGCAATCCCTAAACGCTGTTTCATGCCAAGCGAGTAATGCTTGACGCGCTTATTTTGATGGTCAATCAAGCGGACAATGGCTAGCGCCTCTGTCACATCCTGGTCAGTCAGACCTTTCAGCTCCTTGAGAATCTGCATATTTTCAAGACCCGTCAGATTATCATAGTAGGCTGGCTCCTCAATCAAGGAACCAATTTGCTTCAAAATACCGATACGATTTGCCTCAGACATGGCGACACCTGCCACCGTAACCTGACCAGAGCTGGGCTCAAGCAAACCACAAATCATCTTCATAATGGTTGACTTGCCCGCACCGTTGGGACCGATAAGTCCATAAATCTCGCCTTGCTCTAAGCGCAAGTCACTCAAATCTACCGCTACTTGCTTGCCGAAAACTTTCTTGACATCTTTTAATTCAATCATTGTAGCCATCTCGCTACCTCCTTACACTACCAGTATAGCCGCCCCACCTTACGCCTCCTTGCTGCCTTCCTTAATTCCTCCTTAATTTTTAGGGAAATGGCAGAGTTGCTAAGACGATTATGCTATACTAGGGTTGAGGTGACGGATATGAATGTAAAAGATAGAAAACTTTTGATTTTAGATGATAATCCAGATATTTTAGAGCTAGTGACGGAAAGCCTGTCCATTGCTGGCTTTAGTCAGCTGACAACTGCTAGCAGTAAGCAAGAAGCCTTGGATTTACTGGCTCAAGAAAGGTTTGACTTGGCTATTTTAGATATTATGCTACCAGATGGTACTGGCTTTGAGGTGCTGAGAGAGATTCGCAAGACCTCTGACATGCCAGCTCTCTTTCTCTCAGCCGTCTCTGACATTGAAAAACAGTATCAGGGATTCGAACTGGGAGCCGATGACTACATCGTCAAGCCCTTCCGCCCTAAGGAACTAGAATTACGGCTCTTGTCCATTTTAAAGCGTAGCTATCCCCAGCAAAATGAGCTGGTCACACTTAGTGCCTGTCAAATTGACTTTGAGCGCGCAGCCATTCTCAAAGATGGTCAAGAAATTCCACTAACTGCCAAGGAGTTTAGCCTACTTAGGGCGCTTTATGAGCATAAAAATAAGATTGTCACTTTTGACAATCTGCTGGCGACGGTATGGGGCGACAGCTATCAGGGCTACGAGAACACGCTCATGGCTCATATCCGCAAGGTGCGGCAGAAGATTGAGACCAATCCTTCTAAACCCGTCCACCTCATTACCATTAAGGGGCTGGGCTACCAGTTGAGGGTGGACTAGATGAAGACCTTCAACTATTTTTCAAGAACCCTGCGGACGTATTTCCTAAGCCTACTTCTGGTCTTTAGTGTCGCTGTCTGCCTGCTTATTTTTGGCCTTTATAGCACCATCAATCAGTCCTACTACAAGGACCAACTACCAACAGATGTCGCACGAAAGCTTGTCATAAAAGATGAGCTCCAGCTGACAGCGGATAACAGAAAGCTGTTGGACAAGGACAAGGTCTGGCTTATGTTGCTGGATGACAAGGGAGAGGTGGAACAATCCTATCGCCTACCTAGTAAGTTGAAGCGCACCTATTCTCTAGTAGACATTGCTCGTTCCTCCCGCTGGTATCTGGATGATTATCCTATTTTTACTTATGCGGTCGGCCAAAAACTGTTAATCTTGGGCTATCCCAAGGACAGCTATGCTAAGCTTCCCAGCAACTACTTTCTCATTCAAAACTTCTACCGCTTGCTTCGTCTGGCACTTTGGATTGGACTGGCACTCCTACTTCTGATTTTCTTGATTTTCCTTCGTTCTCAATGGAAGTTGCGAAAAGAATTCAAGCCCATTACCCAAGCACTGGCTGACCTGTCTGATAACAAGCCTGTCCTGCTAGATGAAAAGGGTAATCTGTCCGAAATCAAGTCTGCTCTTAATCAGACGTCGCAACTGCTCATTGAAAACAAGGACATGCGCAGCCACTGGATTCGTGGCATCAGCCATGACCTGCGCAATCCCTTAACTCTAATCTTGGGCTACACCAATCAGCTGGAAACCCTGCAAGGCAGCAACAAACAAACCCAGCAGATTGAAGTCAACATCCACAAGATGGAGCACATCATTGCCAACCTCAACATGAGTTACCTGCTAGAAAGTCAGGAAATCGCACAGGAAATGACCAGCTTTGATCTCAACGGCCTGCTTCGCCAAATCATCGCAGATTTCTACAACAATTATCCTGACCTCAAGTTAGGCTTTGACCTACCTACCCAAGCCACTCCAGTCATGGGAAACAAAAGTCTGTTAATCCGTGCTATTAGCAACATTATCCTCAACAGCCTGACCCACAATGACAGTCCTAACTTGACCGTCAAGCTCAGTCAAACTGATGGACATGCCTTGCTATCATTAGCCGACGATGGCAAAATCAATGCAGAAACCATCGCAGAACTCAATCAAAAGTCCCGCAACTACGACACCCACGGCATGGGTACCCTCATCAGCAAGCAAATCATTGAATTGCATCATGGGAAGATTCAATTCAGCGATAATCAGCCTGGGCTGCTCGTTAGGATTGAGTTGCCTCTCTCAAATTAAAATGAAAACCGTGGTAAAAGGACCATTCTGTTTGGGAGTGACCAAAACCACAGTCAAATAACTAAAAAACAAGATCCACCAACTCGTGAATCTTGTTTTTGATTATCATCAATTTAGGCAAAGACTAGCCTTCCGCATTGGTAAAGACATCCTGCACATCGTCGTCATCTTCCAACTTGTCTACCAAGTTGTCCAATTTTTCCATTTGTTCATCAGTGAGGGCAACATAGTTTTGTGGAATCATGCTGAGTTTGGCTTCGGCAAAAATCAAATCTTGTGACGAAAGAGCTTCTTTGATAGCTGGGAAATCTTTGGGGGCTGTGATAATTTCAAAGATATCCTCAGACGTTTTTAAATCTTCAGCGCCAGCTTCTAAAATGGCTTCAAACATAGCATCTTCGTCCAAATCAAGCCCCTCGCGCTCAACGACAAGGTAGCCCTTGCGGTCAAACATGTAGGCAACCGAACCAGATGAGCCCATATTTCCGCCATTACGGCTGAAAATGGTGTGAATATGAGCGTCTGTACGATTTTTATTGTCTGTCAGCGTGTGCACCAAAATAGCCACACCACCAGGACCATAGCCCTCGTAAGTAATCTCGTCGTAGTTAGTCGTGTCGTCCACATCCGTCGCCTTCTTGATAGCACGATTGATGTTATCCTTAGGCATGTTGGCCGCACGCGCCTTGTCCAGCACCAAGCGAAGCGCCGCATTCATACTAGGGTCGCCACCACCATTTTTCGCCGCCATAAAAATCTCACGCGACAGCTTATTGAAAATCGCACCACGCTTAGCATCCGCGTCACCCTTCTTGTTCTTAATCTTACTCCATTTATTATGTCCAGACATAGCTGAGCTCCCTTCTGATTTCTTGCCTCCATTATAGCATAATCTTAGATGACAACGGGCTTATACCAAGTAAAAATCAATAACTAAACTCGTTTCACAAAAAATCACCATCACAGACCGAAGCGAACGAAGTGAGCACAAAACGATATTTTCGCCAAAATAATTTTTATAAAAAACAAACAAAAAAAGT
>ERZ1034980.288-NODE-288-length-41274-cov-13.432689_pt1 | contig 41274 bp, 72 predicted proteins | sample MGYA00520622_ERZ1034980 | MGnify/ENA primary metagenome ERZ1034980 (study PRJEB33766, sample SAMN09781791) | gut metagenome | biome: gut microbiome | host: Homo sapiens | place: Madagascar | study: EMG produced TPA metagenomics assembly of the PRJNA485056 data...
GTGAAAAATATGAGTGTGATTATGATTTAAAAAATGCAAGTAAATCAAAAATAAATGATTGCTTGAAAAATGAAATTGATGAATATATCGACGCTTTAGGTTATGAATTTTATGAAGGCGATTCTCTAGAAATTTCTATCAAGTTTCTAGATGAAAATAACAACATTTTAGGTCAAAAAACAGTAAAAAAAGGATGAAAAGAGGTAAGAAAAATGAAAACTATTGAAATTAAAAATGTATGTTTTGAAGTAAAAAAATCAGTTCAGAAAATGGATGGTTACACGGATTTGAATGACTGTTATAAAAGTTGTTCAAGTGCTAAATGGCACGCATGGAATTCTTGGAAGAATTTTGTGAAAGATTTGAATGAAATACATTTTCATGGAGTTTCAAGTCATAATTGTAATTTCTTCTCGTTATGTTTTGACTTCATGCTAGACGGTAAAAAAGCATACTGTCATATTACACCGTTTCACAACTATATCGAAATCAAGCAAAATTGAAATCTTTCGATTCAATTTCAAGGGGTATAACCCCTTCTGTAATGCAGCCTTTGGAAGTCTAAAGCCTTCATGAGAAATGCAGATAGCAGGAGGATAAAAAACATGAAAACTATGCAAGAAATCATTGAAACAAGTAACGAACAATATAGATACACGTTACTTGATAGGATGCGTTCCGACTGTGCCTATTTTCTAGGCAATGGAAATAGACACGCTAAATATTTGTGGGCTGGAAATGTTGAAGATCAGATTGCAGACATGAAAATGCTGTGGAACAGTTTCAAACCAGATGAAAAACCAGAATGGCTGACAATGGCAGATATAGAAAGCCTTGAAAAACGCATGAAGGACTGAAAGCATGTTTCAGAAAAAGAAGCAAAATTGAAATCTTTTGAACTGATATTCAAACGTATATATATATCAGTTCTCTATAAACCTACTAACTTGAAATAGTTAAGAGTCCAAAGTCTCTAAAAAAGGTGATGGTAGAACAAAAGAAAGAAGGAAAAAATATGAAAAGCAGAACTTGCAGAAGTTACAAAGCATATACAACTTTTGGAAACGAAATTGTATACGAAAGCTATGGCAAAAAAGGCTCAAAGCAAAACAAAGAAGATCTTTCAAACGCATTAAGAAGAACATATGGAAAATACATAACTTTGAAAGATGTAACCTTTATTGAAAGATGGGATGGTTAAAAATCAAGCAATTTTCAAATCTTTCGAGGCGGTTTCGAAACGTATACCGCCACACTGTAAAGCTGCCATTGAATGTCTAAAGCCATTATGTGAAAAGCTGATAGCAGAAAAAAGAAAGAAGGAAGAAGTATGAAACACTTATGTTTTGAACTTGCAGATGAAATCGTTGATGAAGAAGTGGTTTTAAGATTCAAGGAAAGATGCAGGATAGGTTAAATCTTATGCTAAAATTTGAAGTAGGAAACATTTATGCGTGCAGAAGTGCATGTGATCATGATTGTATATGGTATTTTAGAGTTGTAAGTCGTACAAAAAGTACGGTTACGATATTAAAAGACGATGAAAAAAAGCCTGTAGTAAAAAGGATCAATAAACAATTATCTGAATGCAATGGAGCAGAATCTGTTTATCCTTTAGGTAATTACAGTATGGCACCAGTCTTATCAGCTGATGATTCAGCGTTTAAGATTGTGTTGAGTTAAAATACAAGTGAATTTCAAATCTATGAGGTCAATTTTAGGAGGTATGTCATGCAGCAAAGACTAGAAAATTTCATTGCTAAAGCAGCAATTGCTTTGGATCACATCATTCTGCCACTGAAGATAGAATGGAAGCACAATTACAGAAGAGAACGCATACAGCTTTATCCAAGCGTGAAGTTCTGCAGGGAACTGCAGGAACTTGGTGCAGATATTCAGCACGAAACAGCGTATGAAGATTATTTTGACTGGATTTTATTTGACGGAAAGGAAATCGTTTTGAAATACGGTTGCATAGGCTTTGAAAACAATAAAGATTTAATCGAATCTACAAACGATGATTTTTTAAGAGAGATGGATCGCTATATTGAAAGCCATAAGTATTTCTCTATGTACCTTTGGCTGGATAAGAAGTTGCACCCTTTGGAATTGGACGTTGAGCATGTTTTATAATAAAATCGAGTAAAGGAGATTTTAACATGCCAAAAGAAAAGAAAGAAAAGTCATTCAACAAGTTGGAGTATGACAATGAATTTATTAAAGAAAATTACATTCAAGTTCATGCTAGATTCAGAAAAACAAGTGATAGTGATATCATTGAAAAATTAAATTCAGTTCCAAACAAAGCTGATTATTTAAGAAAATTAATACGTGATGATATTGCTAAAACTAAGCAAAATTAAAATCTAAGAGGTCAATATTTCAACGTATACCCACAAAAAAGCATCGCAGCAATGCGGTGCTTTTTTTATTTGTCTATATCAAAGATAGTGAGTTGTCCTTTGCTCTTTCTTAATCTGTAACCTATTCTTCTATATTCATCATATACTGGTTTCCAAATCAGCTCACATTGTTTTTTTTCGTTTGGCAGCAACATTTGCATAGTATCGAGCTGATCTTGCAGTTTCAAAGAAAATTGGCAGCCTTTGCATCCTGTACGTTTGAAATTGTAAGGTGGATAATACAATTCACATAGTTGTATGTTCTGCTTTTCAATAAACCAATCTTCAAATCCTTCACTTACAACTAGCAGTGGATGAAACTTAACAACTTTGCTGTTTCTTGTAACAACACAAGTAGCAATGTTTTCACGTTGCCCACCTTCTTGTTTTCTCATTCCAGTCATTGCGATTGTTTTATTGTTTTCTTTTTCCCATTTATGAATTGGTTCTTTCTTCAATTTATAGCAGCACTGATCACTTATTTTCAGTTTAAAAGAATCATCATACTGATATTGCAATGATTTAGGGCATTGATACTTTGAATATTCAATACCTCTATATCCGTCTTTGTATTCCATGATAGATTTACTTCTACTGCCTTTTTGATAAGCTCCAACTTTCAAACTGTGCTCTTTGCTTTTAAAAGGATATCCGTACTCTTCCAATACTTTTTTAATAGATTTTTGTGGTGGAAGAATAACGAATCTATCATCCGTTTCAGATAAGCTTTTAACAAACTTATATATATATATATATTCTATGCCTGTGTTAATAAAAACTCTAGGAATCTTATTACCAGGTAACGCAAGATCTACTAAATAATGCAGAACAGTGCTGTCTTTTCCACCGCTGAAGGAAATATAAAAATTTTCTTCTCCGTATTTGTTTATGATTTGTTTGATTTTTTCAATTCTATCAAACAGCATGAATTCTTCTTCTGTCATTTTAATGCCTTATGTGTCTATGCACTCGATCTAATATATCAAATGTTGTATCCAGAACTGAAATAACAAATACAAACCACCACGGTATCCAGAAGAATAAATCTGTTACCTCCAGCATATTCGCAAGATGTGCTATCAATAAAATAATGATCATATATATTTTGATACCTTTCTATAAATTTCTTCCATCACTCTATAGATTTGAGTCTTGGAATATCCAGTCTTTTCTCCAGCTTCTTTATAAGAATCTGTATTGTATACAACTGCTAAAATAAGTAGCTCTTTGTCAGAAAGATTAAGGATGCCTAATGACCTGTAGATGAATTCCTGTCTTTTACGTAAATCTTCACGTTGCTTATTCAGCTCATCCAATTTTGTAACCATCTCTGCCAGTTTCTCATCATTTGTTTTTCCAGAAGGAACATGTGATTCAAAGCTGACCGCAGAAACACTTGTATAGTGTTTCATGATTTCGTCTATCTTATCGTTGATACGCTCAATCTTTTTTGGAATGATGACATATGCTTCTGTAAGTTTCCCTACAGCAATTCTTTTCTTGTATCTGTCATTTTCAACTGTCATAGAGACCTCTGTTTTTCACTTTCAGGTGTTATATCTTCATAGCAAAAAATTTTTTTATTGTCAGCGTATAAATTTACTTCTGTTATTCTTTGATCAGAAACTTTGCTGATCAAATGGTCAAGATACCATTTAGCCTTCTTTAAATCTTCTAAACCGTTTTTCTTTTTCCATCTGCAAATATACTTAATGACTTGTGCAGTATCTACAGCCTCGATGCCTTCAAGACCTTCTGTAAATGCATCCATTACGTCAATCACTTCAATGCCGTTAGCTGACTGGTAATGATTCGGATGATTCACAGCTTCTGAAACTGTTTTTTCTTCTTCCATTTTCTATTCCTTTCTATGTTTTCGGAATCTTGCAGAATACAAGTTATGTCAAATTGTCATGTGGCTTGTATTCTTTTGAAATTCCTTTTATTTATGCCACTTTTATAGATTTCCTGCTTTTTGGAATCTTACATAATGCACTATGTAAGAAACTATTACTGAAACCTGTCGAAACCATACTCGATTGCAGCTCTGATCTTCATTACTTCATCTTCTTCCAGGCAGATATATCTTGCAGTTGTAACAGCCGAAGAATGATTCAGAACTCTCTGTACTTTATAAATGTCGTGGCATTCATCATACAGCCATCTTGCAAAACTTTTTCTTAGCGAATAAGCACCGACCATATATTCAATACCTACTTCATCCGCAAGTTCTTTTACAAACACCCATGCAGTCTGTCTTGTGAGTGGTTTATTCCTGCTTGATCTATGTGCACGAAAGATGAATTCATCTGTCGTATAGCCATATTTCTTCGTGTAGTCCACCAGTAAACGATACAGGTTATCTCTCAGCTCGAACTGTTGAACCTTGCCTGTCTTGTGTTCTTTGATTCTGAACTTGCCACCTGCATAATCTCTCGGTGTCATTTCCAGGATCGTATTTGTTCTGCATCCAAGGTTTACACCCAGCATCAAAAGTAAATAATTACGATCCTGTCTATACTCGTTATCTGTATCTTTCACAGCCTTCTGGCATCTAACGAGCTGAACACGCTGCATCTTTTCAAAATCTTCTTTTGAAATGTACCACATCGTCTGTTTGCCTAGCTTCCAGTCTGTTTTACGCTGATAATCATCGTTTGGATTGTCATATCGTTTAGGCATCTTTTTTGGTACTACTTTTTTCTTAGTGCTTTTCGTTTTTCCAAAGTTTGCCATATTACCCCTTTCAGAATAGCTTTAACTGCCTCCCTATGATGTGTCTGCACTCAAACATGCTATTCCATGTCTCGATAGCATTTCGCTCTGAACTGCATGGTTCTGTGGACAATCCACACATGCTGCAGCGAACTACTATCGGATATCTGGAATTGACTCTTTTACTGAAGTCCACATACAATCTTGCAGTACAGCCACAGGAAGGACATCTTTGTAATCTGGTCATGATTATTCTTTTGAATATCCTAGAAAATTGCACATTTCACAAATTCTATTTTTTTCGTGTGTTCTACTGCACCAGTAAATATCCACATTTTCATCTTGATCAATTACATTTTTTCTAAACAGGCATGTTATACAGGAATTGCAGCGAAACCATGCAATTATAGTTTCACTGTCTAATTCGTCCAGTAGTGGTTTTTCCTTTAAAGGCTTCGCCTTGTATTCTGTTGTTATCATCGAAATTTCCCTCCGCTATATAATCTGTTTCGTGATACTCTTTCACATAAATTTTTTTTATATTGACTGTTGCTTCAAATCCTAAATCACTAAGATCCTGTTCGAGTGCAGCTTTAATCATCCTTAAACTGGATTTGTTGATTGCTGCCTGTGGGATTAAACAGTTTCCATATTTCAATATGTTCGCAAGCATCCATCCGTATTTTATTTTAAATACTTCATCACGCTCATTTTCCGTAAGCATATACCATCTATTTGTATCTATCATTTTTATCTTTCCATTCCATCATTTCTTGAAATAAGATATAAAAAAGAAAGCTGTAACAAATACATGCAAGCAGAACAAGAAGAGTGATCAGTAACCTAATGTTTGAAAATATCCAAGCTATCATTTACTTACCCTCATTTATCTTTTCAAAGATATAGTCAACAGAACCCTTAATCACATCTTCTGCTTTCTGGATATTATTGTCTGTTACTTGTGAAGCAATCATCATCTGATAGCATGTCTTTTTGCTTGGAAGTAACATGTTAAAAGTTATCAGTAATACTACAACAACAACCATTCTCTTGATGGTTTTAATTACTTTCACTTCGTCTAATTCTAATTCATCCGCAGCTTCGCCTATTTCTATAAGAAATATAGCTCCAAAGGCTATTACAATAATCAGAATAAGTATGAAACATGCTGATTTAAAATTATCAATTACATCTACAATGTAGAATAACCATGGATTGATTATCGGCTTCATAGACCTAACTCCTCTAATGCATATAGTTTATTTTTTTCCATACATTTATACATTTCCCCTGGTTTAAAAGTTGGCAAACTAATGTAGTCATTATTATCAAGCCCAATAGAAATATATTCACGTAGTATGTTTGAATTTTTGCAAACGAAATCTGCATTTTTCCTAAATGGTTTGATAACAGACGACAAGTACTCTCTTTCTGAATCAGTTAGGATCGGTTCTTTGTATTCTGATAAAAGCCATTCCATAGCTTCTCTTTTGCAGTCTTTGCAATTATCTGGACATACACCATTATGGAACAAATCAATAACACAACATGTTATGTCTGCTTGTGCTGCATTTAGAATATCGTCTTTATATTTTTCAATGTTTTTCATAATCCTAGTTCCTCTAATGTGTAATACTTGCCAACTTCCATTCCTTTATACATTGTATTATTCTTGAAAAGTGGCAACTCAGCGTAATCGCCAACACAAATTCTAATCCTAATGCATTGTCTTGCTTCATTACATTGTAGCTTTATAACATCCATCACTTTTTTCCTAAAAGGCTTAATCACTGCTGATAAGTATTCCTTTTCTACATCATCTAATATAGGCACTTGATATTCCTCAAATAACCAAACAAATAAACGATCTTTGCATTCTCTGTAATTGTCAACAAAAGGATTAAATTTAATCCCCGCACGTACTAATAATTTATCTGAATTAGTTAACGTAATTGCTTCATATACTTCTTTTTTGTACTTCTCAAAATTCTTCATAGTTTTAACTCCTTTAATGTGTAAACCTTGTTAAGCTCCATACCTTTGTACATCGAATTTGCTTTGAAATACGGAAAAGTTAAGCCGCCCCCATCATAAAATGCAATATGAATATATTGCGTATCCTCTGAACAGGCACTTTTAAACTTTGCAATGTACTTAATTTTACTTAAGAAAGGCTTAATGACTTCTGACAAATATTTCTTTTCTGCATCATCCAAGATTGGCTCTCTGTATGGTTGAGCCATCCATTCTAAGATTGCATCTGTAGCATACTTTTCAACTTTGATTTGACAGCCAAATTTTTCTCTAATCAACTTAATGACAGCTTTGGGACTGTCAAAATGAAATAGTAAGATTCCTTTTAAATCTTCTTTATAGTGTTCTAAATTTGTTTCACTCATTTTGTTCTCCTCTTTTTCTTCTGGAATATATATCCACGTTGTAATTCCACTTTTTATATAATGATCGACAATATACTTAGCTCTTATTACTTCCCCATCAAACATTTCTTCAGCGTTCATTTTCTTTTTTCCTCTGGTGGTGCTGCATTCCAAACAAGTGCTTTACAGTTTTTACATTTTTCAATAAGTTCATCAGTTGAATAGTCAACTATTCCATAGCAGAAAACTCTATCATCATCTGATCCATATTCGTGAGAAGATGTGCAGGTTCTCTTGCAATCTTCATCTAGTTTTTTTCCTCTTAGTTTTGCTCTGCTAATCATTTTCTTTTTCCTTTAATTCTTCCACTAACTCATGTCAGTCCTCTGTTCCTTTAGGTGGATTGCCATGATCTTTTACATCTTTTGGCTGATAACCTGTATAACTTCTTTCGTTTTCAATAACTAATGCAAAAGTAAGTGCACCCAGACAAGCACCTAATAATAAACCTTGTACAAATAGCATCACTTCACCAATTTTCACCCACATATATCTTTTCCTCTTAGTTTTTTTCTGCTAATCATTTTCTTTTTCCTTTAATTCTTTCACCAACTCTTCATAATAGCTTTTTAAATCTTCAAGATAGCTATTCAATCTATCTTTTTCTGTTCTATTCAGCCACTTTGATTTGAATTTGTTCACGCACTCTTTATATGTTTCCTCTCCGATATCACATGAATCGAACCATTCCAAGCCATATAACAAACACATTACATCTGCCATGAGCTCAGATAGTTCTCTGTCATGCATCGGATTCAAGTTTCTTGCAATTCTAGCGATTTTCGCATCGCAAACATTTTTGTAATGATTGTCTATACGATTTTCAAAACGATCTTCAAACAATGCACCGTTTATCGTATATGCTATATAGTTATGACTTCCACCACTCATGTTATTTACCCATCCTGATGTTGATAGTTCCAACATTATCAATGCAAGTGCAATTATTTCCATGCTGATTTACAACTACCTTTGGTGCATCTTTTCTCTTGCTATATTCCTTAGTCTTTTCCAAGGCTGCATCTACAACCTGTTTTTCTTTACTAGTCATGATCTTTTCGTACCTCTATAGCTATTGACGTTGTGTTAGTATCATTAAAATCCATCACAGAAAGAATTTTTCTGTCTCCGTAGTCTTTTTTTACTTTTTTAAATTCAAACAAGCCTACAGGCTTTGACGCAAAGATTCCGAATGGAATCATTTCTTTACATTCAAGCAATTCGACAGTTTTGTACTTTGGTTTAAAGTCTTTGACAAGAATACCTTTAACATCTGCTAATAAATCATGTGTATTATTCATAAATTCACCATTTCATCGTGCAGCACTTTCTAATGCTTTCATCATGTGTAAACAAATAATCAATATCTGTTTTTCTCAAAATATCTATCATTCGTTGCTTTGCTTCTTCCATTGTTTCGTTTTCTTTCATTGGCATGTCAATTTCAACCCATGCATGATATAAATTTTTTTCTTCTTTGTTCTTTTCCATCTTTTCTAGCTCTTCAAATTTTATGATTGTTATAATCGCTCCAATCAATTGCTTGTCCACAGTGACTGCAATAATTCAGTGGGTATAAGTTCTGATGATGTTCTCCACATCTAGGGCAATACCAATTGGTATATCTAACATCTTCATTAATATTTTTATTTTTCGGCTTCATTGGAGAAGCTTTTTCAGCCAGCTCATACATCAGATCCATATTTTCATCTTCAACATGCCCTAAGTACTTTGGCTTTACTCGAAAGTGCATTGTGTAGATGATACTGCTCATTGCTTCTGTATACTTACTCATCTTGTTCTCCTTCTTTTTATTACTAATCTTCAATCAGCACAACATTGTTTAGATGCGTGTAAATACGTTCTCCATTTTCCCCAGTAATTGAAATTGCATCGCTGTTAGCGTAATCAGCCCAACTGCGTACTTCTATTTCTTTTACTTCTCCGTCAGGCATTTTTACGATTGCTTTCTTATACGTGTATGTCGTGTCTATAATCTGACTGTTTCCGATGCATCCACACAGAAACAGTGCTAACAATGGCAATAAATATTTTTTATTCATGCTTCTTCGTACTCCTTTCGAAGTTTTTCAATAATTTCTTTGGCTTTTGCATCGCCTTCTTCTTTTGTCTTAAAACAGTTTCCTGCCTTCCAAAGAAGAAAATCATATAAGCAATCTTCCCACTCGAAAGAAATTACTTCCCTCCACACTTCTGAGTAGTGCCAATACGCTTCTCCTTTTTTAGGCTTCCAAGGAAGTTTTACAATACTGTAGGCTCCACTAAAAATTGCCAAAAGTGAAGAGCTTCTATTCCATTCCTCGCCTCCAATGCTATACATAAGTCCTTTTTCTTTCGTTATCTTATATCTAGCTCTATTAATATCCTCTGTATAAATATTTTTTATACTAAACTCTTCTCCGAGTTCAACACCTAGCATCTCTGCAATTTTCTTGTAATAGTTCATAGTTGTTTCTCCTCTAATCTTTCAATTGAATCCCGCAATTTGGAAAGCAAGCAACCACCATATGGCTCCTCAAGAAGGCATTCTATACATAATTTTCCTTCGCAAAAACGCTTGTACAACTCTTTATCGCAGTAACCTAATTCCTTTACACATTCTTTTATTGCTTCTTTGTTTTCACACATGCTTGTCCTTACAGCCTTTCTATTATTTGCTGCAGCTTTTTTATCTTGTTTTCATACAGGACTCTGTTCTTATGCATCTTCAGCTTCAGCTCGTTTTCTTTCTCTTCTAGTGTCTTTTCATAGAATTCCTTTTTTCTGTACAGCTCTTCTTTCAATTCTTCGGCATTTCTGCTTTTTGAAAGAATCTTCGGATTGTTTGAAAAGCACCATTCGCTCAATTCTTCTTTGCTTTCCATCTTTCTGTCATAGCTTTTAAAACAGCTTCTTTCATTGAGCTGCTTGCTTCTTCAAATGTTTCTCCATCTGACATCTTGAATGCTGTCTCGAAATTCATTTCCAGAGCTCCACGCATCTTTTCTTTAAGATTCTCTTTAAATTCCTTATCTTCGCCATTCTCTGTAAATAATCTGATAATTGCATATGTCAGTGTTGCCCATTCTGCTAACACTTTATTTCCTCTTCCTATTACACATGCATTTCCTTCATCACAACTAATCATTTTTCTTTCTCATGTTCTATATTCAGTTTTTCAAATATTGCGACCATAACATCTACGACAATTGAATTTCCAAATTGTTTATACAATTGAGAATTACTGTTGACAGATGCCATCTTTTCATAATCTTCGTCAGAAACTCCCATCAATCTGCCATATTCTTTAGGTGTTAATCTTCTGATTCGATATTCATACTCATCATAGATTTTCACTTGTCTATTTCCCCCACCACAGCAATCCAGCGTGGGTGATAATCCTTCTGGTGATAAAACCTGATAGACTTGTTTAAATCCTTTTTCAAGTTCACCAACAACTTTTACTTCGTCCATAATTTTTACCTGTAAGTTCCCCCCCCATGCAGCAGTCCAAAGTAGGAGCAATACCTTCTTTTGAAATAACCAATGTACTTTGGTGCTTCTCATTTCCAAGATAGCCAAGTTTGATTATTTCTTTTTCTTGCATTTCTCTACCCTCATAATTGCATCGCCACTGCATGTCAGCGTTGGAGATACGTTGCCATCTTCCTGTACTCTTCCTCGTCTTAATTTTGATCCTGGATAAGACATGTCAACTACCCCCCATTGTTCATATCGATAAATCCTTTTTTCGTTGCCTGTCTTATTGAAATCTTCTCAACAACTATATTGTCATTATCTCTATTACTTAATCCTTTATAATCCCTGGAACAGAGGGTAGCACCTACATCCGTTTGCCTTTCTAATACTGTTCCTTGTTTGGTAGCCAGCACTGTCTCTACGTTTTCGTTTTCTGAAGGAATATTCGCAACAATCAATTGCTTGATGAGCTTTTCTGCTTTTTCTGATTTCAGATAAAATCTTTCATCAACGTTATGATCCAATAAATCTTTCAGTTTAGTCCTTCTTCCCCTAATCGGTTCAGGAAAGTGATAAACGTAATTCCCAAGTAAAGAGATCATGAAACAGCGTTCTCTGTTCTGTGGCACTCCAAAGTCTTTTGCATTTAAGTCTTTCCAGTAGTTCGAATAGCCTAACGATTCAAGAAAATTAAGCCATGATTTAAAATCTTCGATGTTCTGCTGATTATGAACCTGTGTTACATTTTCCATGAATAGAATCTGCGGCAGCTCATCCATTTCTTTGAGAAGTCTTTCAACTTCCCAAAGCAGTCCAGAACGTGTGCCACTTCCTTTTTTCATTCCTTTCTGAAGTCCTGCTACGGATAAGTCAGTACATGGAAAGCTATATGTCATCATGTAGCAGTAATCATTTGTATCAACGATTCCTAAATCTGCAGCATGAACTGTTGTAATGTCGATTGTAGGAAAGTCTGTACCATGAACAGCGTTGTAAGACTTGATAGCGTATTTATCAAACTCGACAACTCTGTAGTGTTCAAACTCTGCACCAGCTCTTTTCAGTGCCATTGCTTGTGATCCATAGCCGGCAAACAATTCTATTAAACGAATAGGCTTTGTGATACTGAACTTGTCGCACAGCTCATCAAAAATCGTTAACTGTCGGCTCATTCTAGTTTCCTTTTCCTGTACTTCCGATTCCACCGATGCGTTCTTCTGTTGCGTTGTCATTGTCTGCAATTAAATACTTCGTAAAGATTCCCTGCATGATCTTCTCACCGCCCATCAGTTCGATTACTTCATCTGTCATGTTTCTAAGCATGATTCCAATGTTTCCATCGTTGGTAGGATTGCTGTAATAATCACTGTCAATGATGCCTGTGCAGTTGCTTAGAATGATTCCTCGCTTTCCAATTGAACTTCTGATGTGCAGCTGTAATACTTCATCTTCCTGCATATATGTCTTAACATCAGTCCATAGCATCGTTGTGCTATGTGGCAGAATAGCAACGCTCTTTGGAAGAAAGAAGTCATACCCTGCACTGTTCTTTGTGCTTCTCTTTGGCAGCAGAATGCATTTCACATGATTCTGTCTTGCTTCTTCTTTTACCAGTTCAAATCCTCTAATCTTTGTCATTCATTTTTCCTTTCTCAAAATAATTGTGGTGTTACGTTTGTTAGCATTTTTTCTTTTGCCAGCTTGTAAAAATCTTTCTTAATTTCAAACCCATAGCATGATCTGTTTAGTTCTGCACACGCTCTAAGTGTTGAACCACTGCCAGCAACGGGATCAATTACAACGTCATATTCATCTGTGTATATTTCTACCAGCTGCTTAATAACTTCAACTGGCTTTTGTGTAGGATGAATTTTCGGATATCTCCCCCCCCGGTCCCACTTAAACCAGTCAAGAACCATTTTTCCGTTGTTGTTAAACTTCGGCAGTTTATCTCTGTAAAGAACTAATGCACATTCTGTAGCACCACAGACACGCATGTTTGCTTTAAGAACCTGTGAAGAAGAATTCTTGATGAAGAACAAAGGTTGAGAATGTTTGAATCCAAATTGTTTCGCATAATCTGAAACAGGTGTTAATTGCTGCCATGAGCAGAAAATAATCATGCATGGTGCTTTTCCTGTTTCTTTGGGTTCTTTCTTCAAAAGCCTTGTGCAGAACTGAAAGAAGTTGTAAATCTTGAAGTCTTTATCTGTATCAAAGAATTCAGAATTTGCCTTACTGCTTTCTCCGTTCTTGTTGTCACCACCGATATACCAGTCTGATCTACTTCCATATGCATTTTTGCCTATGTTGTATGGAATGTCTGCAATGATCAGTTGTGCACGTGGGATTTGGTATCTTTTCGCATTTTCGAAATGATCGTTATACAACTCAATCTTGATGCTCTTTTCGTGTTGCTGTTCCACTTGTTCCCCCTTCTAGCTGTAATAAATTTTCTGTAGAATAGCCAAGTGCTGTAAATCTTTCCTGTCCGCCTGCTAAGGTAACAAGGTCTCCTCTGTTCATAGCATTTTCATTCTCTTTGTACAGAATGTTCTGGTACAGCCTTACAAATTCGTTTCTTCGATACTCCAGAACATTCTTGTCTAGCTGTGCCAGACTTCTAGCTTCTCGATGTGTGTACAATCGTCTTGTGATTGAATCTAGCTTTTTATACTTTGGTTCTTCTTCTGCAACTGTTGCCCACGAATCCACGTTGGAAACAAACTTTCGAAACTGTTCCCAGGCATGAATTGCAGTCTCTTCTACGTCTGGTGCCAGATTCTTCACAATTGCAGTTCTGATCTGCCCTACGTTAGGTGCAAACTTCTCATCAGTGTTGTAGATGTAATTTTTCACTGCATCAAAAACAACTTTTGTAGGTATGTTCAAAAATGATTCAGTCCAAAGGTTCACAAACATCTTTGCTTCGTCAATGTTCATGTTTGTAAAGCTATTTGGATAACTGATTTTGAACATTTGCAGAATCTTTTTTGCATCTTCTCTTGTCATAAGTCTGTAAAGTTCCATCCTTTCCCTTTGCTGTTTTTCTGCACATAAGGCTCATCTTCCCATCGCTCACCATTCAGCCATGTTGTTGCTAGAGGAATGTATTTAGTACCTTCTGCCTGTGCCTGTGGAATGACTGTTCTGTTTAATCCAGCCATGATTTTTTGATAGTCCTCTTCCGTTTTGCAAATCTTAATAAACCTCTCTTTTGCTTTCTTCTTGTCGTTTTTCTTTGGGTAAACGTTCCAGAATGAGTTAAACCACGATTCGGCAAGATCCAAGGTTTCAGTCTTAACTAGTACATCGGCATTGCTGTTTGCACGATATATACTTGGATTCGGATTAGGATTCGGATTAGGATTCGGATTAGGATTGGATTGTATTGGATTACGGTAACTTTTGATATCATCTGATATCATTTGATTGCAAGTATCGTTTTCGGGTGCAGGATATTTGGATTTTTTAGCACGGATCTGTTGGTATTGCTCCCAGTTCGCAATCTGAAGGAAGGGTTTATCTTCAACCGTGTAGGTGTAAACCATTCCAGCAGAGGCTAGGCCGTTAAGGGCATCACCGATCTGCTTATTTCTCAATTCCTTTAGCGGAAAACAATAGGCACTTATGATGGCTTCTCGTCCATCAAATCTTCCGTAATCGTCAGCATTTACAATTAGTCTGTAAAATAAAACTTCTTCAAACCATGATAGAGAATCAATAGAGTCACTTCTGCATATGCTCTCTCTAATAATTCTGTTTGGCATGTTTACTTCTTTCTAATCGATTTGAATGTCTGCTAATGCCTGTTCGATAAGGATCTGGACTTCGATCAAGTCCTGCTTAGAAACAAATAATTCATCGTGTTCTGTACAAATCTTATATTTGCCATTGCAGCCATCAGTAATTTCAAATCTTGTGGGATGATTCTTCCAGGTTACTGCATCAACTGCATAGGCATCTAAATGGTAATTTTTCTGCATCTTTCTTACCTCCTTTAACAGATTCCAGTTAACTGCCATCTTTCAATCTCAACATAGAATTCTCATTTTCTAAGTACTGAATTCTTATTTGTGCTTCATGGAAGTCACTCCAGAGTTTCAGATTAATTTTTCTTTCCTGATTCAATGCTTTCAGTGCAGCATTCAATCTCTTTTCTAATGTTTCTCTTGATAACTTAGGCATGTTTAATCTCCATATCTATTCATAATGATTAAGGACGAGATCATTATGAATGCAGATGAAACACATAAGAATGTATCTTCTGTTCCAATTGCGATAAATCCGCAGACTGGTATGATGAGAGTCAACAGCATTTGTAGAGACGATCTCAAATGTCTTTTTTCTTGTTTTTCCAACATTGTTTTTTCTCCTTATTTTTGTTACAATGTAGGTGAAGTTAATTGATCTTGGCTTCACCCGGAAATCCATAAGTTCTCTATGACTGGATTTCTTTTTTTGTGCCTTGAACGATCCTATCTAACTGCCTTTGAGATATTCCTGCTAATTTGAGTACTGTTTGGGTTCTAACCTTTAAAGGTTCAACTCTGAATGGCAGCTCTTCATTATCAACTTCATTCGCTTTGTTGAATAATCGTTTTGCGTTTTGCCAGCTGCATCCAATCAGCACCATGATATCTGTTGTATTAAGATAGAATTGAGAAGCAATCTTTTCTCTTGTCTTAATAGGTCTTGGCATCTTTACTCCTTTCTTTTTCCATCATCCGCTGAATACTAAGTACAATCTTTCGTGAGTAATCAGCTAGGCATCATTGCTGATTTTTAAATTGTGAAATATTTTTGAGTTACGTTCCTACGCATTCAGAAATTCTTGTCAGAATCTCCATAGTCCAAATGGTTTTTTATTTGCCTTTAATCAAGAAACAGATAGATCCAGATTGTACTTAGAATTCAGCAGATGAGATTTATTACTGTCAACTTTAGTTTACAGTTAAAAGAAAAAAATTTGCGTAACAGTTGAATTTAGTGCTTTAGCAATAGATTGCATTGTGGACTTCGTTAAATTTAAATCATGACCATTTTCAATTTGGATGATAACATTCCTTGAAATTCCTGCTTCTTTTGCTAGTTCTTCTTGCGTTAGCTTTAATTCAAGTCTTTTCTCTTTTACTTTATTTTCCATTTCTTTCTCCTTTCATACTGTAAATTATAGTTTACATGTGTATTTTGTCAACTATAAAATACAATTTCTTTGAATTTTTACTAAATGCACTTTATAATTTACATGGAGGGAACAATATGGATATAGGAGATATCATTACGGATTATTTAAAAGAGCACAATTTATCAGCTCGTGAGTTTGCTAGGAAATGTGGATTATCAAATACATATATTTCTCAAATAATAAACGGTGAAAAAAAGAATCCAAGTTTAGATGCATTTAAATCAATAGCAATAAACATGGGTTATTCTGTTCAACAGCTTTTTGATATGGTTGATGATAGTCAATTGTTTAATGTTGGCAATTCTGAAAATAAAAATTTATTATTAACAGATCGATCAGAAATTGATTTAGTAGCAGGCTATCGTACTGCACCACAAAACATAAAAGATGCAATCAATTCTCTACTAAGTTTATAAAAAGAAAAAGCACTGCTCTAAGTAGGAAAAAGAAAAGAGCAGTGCTGATCCTTCCTTGGATATAGTCCAAAAAAGAAATCTATAAATGTGCGAGGTAATTATATCATGATTGGCTACGATAAAGAAAGAAAAACTTACTACGTTCAGTTGAAAGTAAAAGATCCTATTACTAATCAATGGAAAACAAAGAAAAAAAGAGGCTTCAAGTTAAAACGAGAAGCCGTAGAATATGAAGCTGAACAGAAATTAAATAAGCAGGACATTTCTTTTGTTCCTAGAGAAATGACGTTTATGGAACTTGTTGAAAAATGGGAAGCATTTGCTAACGCAACCAAAGGTACTAAAAGGCAGCATCGAGAACACTTTGAAATTAGATGCAAGCAGATTATAGATATGCCGATTAGCAAAATTACAAGACAAGTAATAACAAACTGGTATACGGATCTTTCAAAAGACAGTGCTTCCACTTCTACGAAAAACAAAACAATAACATATGTCAAAGGTGCTTTAAAATTTGCCGAAGAAGAATATAATCACCCTGCTGTATGTTCTCACATCAAAAAATTCAAAAAGACAGATAAAGAAGTCATGGCAAAAAAAGATGCTGAAATCGTATGGGATATTGATGAATTCAACAGCTTTCTTGAATGCGTTAATTCAGAACTTTATAGAATCTACTTTTCAACGCTTTACTGGACTGGTGCACGCCGTGGAGAAATAATAGCACTACAGTGCAGTGATTTAAAAGTAGATAGAGATGGAAATAAATATATTTACATCCACGCTAACCAAAGAGATGCAAGTGAAGGTTTAAAGCCAACTAAGACACGTGAGACTCGATATGTTGAATTGGATGATAAAACATACGCACAACTCAAAAAGCTTCAAGAAACGTACAGAAAAGGCTATTTATTTGGTGGAGAATCAGCTCTTGCTCCTACAACCATTTCAAGATTCTATAATAATGCAATTAAAAAGAGTGGTGTGAAGAAAATCAAGTTGCACGGCTTAAGGCATTCACATGTAACCTTCTTGATCAACCATGGTGTAAATCCAGAAGCAGTGTCGAAAAGAATTGGACATTCAAGTGTCAGAACAACGCTTGAAGTTTACTCACATTTATTTAAAAGCACAAATCAATCTATGATGGATTTGATTAATGAAACAAGAGCAAAATAAAAAAATGGTTCCAATTTGGTTCCACACAGAAAAAAAGTCGCTTATTTATGCGACTTTTTAATATATGGCGCAGGATCAGGGATATTATTATGTACTAATAATATACTTCAAGAATGTTAAATATATGCATAAATACGTTAAAAACACATGGCTGTTTTTATAGTTTTTCAAAAAAATGGTTCCAAAATGGTTCCACAAAATGCAAAAAAATCCACCGACAAACGGTGGTTTCCCGCTAGTCACCATTAGTATAAAAAAACCGCTTATTTATGCGGTTTTTTGTTGTGTGGCATCCAATTTTACTATTTTTTATATAATTCCTGGTATCTTAGTGCATGCTCACGCTCTTTTATTTGTTTCTTATGCAGATACTCATAGATAGCTAACATATCAGAAGAAATAGAAACATTTTTTTGTTTTAATACACTGATTATTTTTTCAGTTTCATCATGTAACATCTGCATATGTTTTTCTTCCTGTAATGAGATCGTATATAAAGTTTCTGCAAGTTCAGGGTATTTGTCTTTCACTTCTACCGCCCACTTTGCATAATGCTTGCTATCACAAATCTCATCTTCCATCTGCTCGGCTAATTGTTTTATCAGTTCCATATTTACACCAGCTTTGTAACTAGAATATCTACTAATGAATATGTTGCTCCTACACCAGCATTCATCAAAGAAACAATAAACGATTCACTACATGGGCAATTCTCATTGTAGGTTGTAGGAACTTGAACTTTTGTAGTGAAAGCTAAAGAATGTGTTGAAGTAGTGTCCGCAGCAGTTAAACTAGCAAATGCATTTGGCAGTGCAACACCATTAACCATTAACTGCAATGTAATAAGTCCACCGCTTGCAGCAATTCCACTAGCACTGACTGAAATCTCATAGATACCACATTTGTTTAATTGAATGGATGCATCACCACTCTTTGTGACTGTAGTTCCTTTTCTGAAAACTGTATTTAACGGTACAGATGCATTAGAAGGAACTGTAATATTATTTGAATAAGTCTCTATCATAAATTTTCCTCTCTTTTTAAAAAGAAGATGGCAATACACCATCTTCAAGTTTTAGGTGTACTAAATACACTCACTAAATGTTATTGCAGCATCCACCACAGAATGGTGATGGGCCAGCAGAATAAGCATAAGATGTTGGATAACGTACAACATTAGCCATTTGCTGTGCTAATTCAAGCTGATTAATTCTAGCTGCCTGAGCTGCAATTGTCTGATCACGCTGGTATTTCTCCATCTGTGCAAACTTGTCATCAACGTTTTTATTGACAGAAGCAAATCCCATAGCCATATCGTATTTAATATCGCCAGAGTTCTTGCAAATCTGCTGTGAAATACCTGCCTGTCCTAGTGCTACGTCACGTCCTAAGCCTCCAATATCAGCCTGCATCTTATATCCCAAATCACAAATTCCATTAGAAATAATTGAAGTTTGCTCTTTGGTCATGTCTGATAATCTGCCGACAGCATTTTGAAGGTCGTTGAAGTTCATTGCACTGCACAGACCTGCTTCAGTTACTGGTTGTCCATTAGTACTACGATTACCATAGAATCCATTTCCCATAAATGCGAATAAGAATAGAACGATAATCCACCACGCTCCACCGCCAAATCCATTGTTATCATAATCGTTTCCTTTAACAACGGATGCAACATCAGATAATGAATAATCTGTCATAATTTTTATTCCCTTTCTTTTTTCTATGTAAACATTCAAATGTGCACCTTTAAATGTTTATCACCTATTTCAAAAAATTCTGTAATTGCTGTGCCTGCTGCTTTAGTGATTCAAATTGCTGTTGAGACATTCTACCGCTATTTAATAGATCCATCACAATCTTTTGCGGATCCTTGCCTTGCATATTCCTTTTAAATTCATTGAATTGTTTCAACATTTCAATAGGATTATTTCTTGAAACTGTTGTTTGTGTTCTGTTGAGTTGTTCTAGAATTGGATTCGTTGACATTATTTGTACTCCTAGAAAGTTGCTCTTCAACTTTCTTTAATCTTTCTTCAAAATTCTTTAAAGTAGAATTTGTATTGATTTCTTCATGCGGTGTTAAATCAAATGCAGATATTGTTTTATAACCTGCACCATCCGTTTGTACCAGCCAAACAATAGGTGCTGTTTCATCTAATAACAAGGCTTGCGAATTAGGCATCATCTGATAAGCTTCTGCTCCATTCTTGCCATTTACTTTTATGATTTCTTGTCTATTCCTATTAATAGGATTTTGCCATTGATTATTAGATGAATAGTTGTTGTAAGGATTATAATAATCTCCGTACATAGTCTATTCTCCTTTTTCTATCTATAGAATATATTTAAATTGATAATTAAAAGTATCGAAAAAGTATAATAAAAGTTTCTACATAAATAAAAAAAGAGAAGCATTTCTGCTTCTCAGTTCTCATCCATGTACAGTTCTTTTTCACTTTGTTTTCTAGGTGGTAATATAGCACTGTACTTTTCTGCGTTATCATATTTCTTCTTCAAGCGTGCAATTATCTTCTTGATATTGGATTCACTCATATTCAATTCATATGATTGCTTGGTGATAGTCCATCCATGTACTCTTGTACGCATAATCATTTCTTCAGTTTCACTTAGACATCCTATACGGATGAATTCTTCCAGAATAACTTTATTCCAAGGAACTTGATGTGTCATTCTTGTCTCCAATAATTTCATCTGTAGACACTACTGTAATCTCATCATACTCTTCCTGAGTTAGTTTCTTTTTAGCAAGGAGCACATCCAAACGTTCCTTGCTCCAGTACTTTGGATAATACTTTTTCGCTAGATCAAATACTGCTTTCATTTGTTGTATCCTCCTCAGTTGTTGTATCTATATCAGACAGAACACTGATATACGCAATGTCTGCCTGAGCCTGAGTTAACTGTTCGGTTAAGCTCGGAATCTTCTTGCATTCTGCTTCCATACTGTTTAATCTATCCGTCAAATGAAATTTCGACAGGTTGAAAGAAGTCTGGTTGAACTGTAGAGAATATCCAATGTCGTTATCCAGAGTTAAATTTCTATATGTAGAAATTGGATTAAATTTATCATCTTTGATGTAAACAGTTTCTAGATTTTCTTCTGTAAATTCCTTAAGAACTGATTGCGTAACACATGTAGGAATAGATAAACTAATATAATCATTGCAATCCTCATAATTAGATAACAAGAATTGCATTCCGTTTTTCAATTCAATAATCATTTGTATCTCCTTTATTGGTCGGTTACATAAAATATATGCATTTCGAATTGAGTTACTTGTCTAGTTGGGTCAGCTATGCATTGCCACCTAAGTACGTCATTTGCATTTAATACCTTCAAGAAAACAGATGATGCAGCACATGTATAGAATGTAGCGAACATGTCATACTGATCGGTCGCCCATTCTCCAGAATTATCAAGTTTATTGACTGTATATCCAATTCCAAATGAGCCATTTTGTTGCACGTTTGTACCGTGCACACGACAAACAATCAAGTACATTCCTTTTTTATTAATTTGAATGGATGGATAGTTCTTATCGGCATCAAAGTGCTGCGAAGCATAAGCTGGGTCGTATACATAAACACCAGTGAACCTATGCCCAGCAAGACCTGAGTTCATATATACTTTCGAACTGCCACTCGGTACATGATATCCTTGAGCAATATAATGCAATGCTGGACTAGCACCTTTATACCTTAGCATCTCGGCACTAATTCCTTTTGGAGTAGATATATCGCCATTAATATTTACTGAACCACCAACTGTCAAATCGCTTCCAACATTAAGTTTTCCACCAACCTTGACGTTATACTTGCCCATCCATAGTGCATACTGACCAACACCTAATACAGCTGTTGCTTCGGTCGATTCGCTAAAACCATCAGTAACTTTTACCTTAATAGTAAAGTTCTGTACATAATTTAAATCAGTATAAGATTTTGAATATGATATGTTACCGTTACTTAATGATGGCAATACTGTAGTTGGACTATAGGAGTCGTTACGCTGAATCGTCATAGAAAGTGTATTGCTAAGAATAGTTGAATATGATCCGCTGACACTGAGTGTTCCTTCAGCAGAGGTTTCGCTTTCTCTTTTTAAAGTAGCTGTTATAAACGGTTTATCATATTCATAGAACGTCTGTGTAACTGTATTGCTGGATTGTAGACCTCTACTGTCAGTAGCGGTTATTTTATACGTCCCGTTCGACTTGTTAGAAATATAACCTGTATAAGTACCATTATTGTTCGATAGTGTAACACCATCGCAAGTTACTGTTTTAATACTTGCTGAATATTTAGCACTTACCGGTACTGATACTAATTTCTTTGAAATCTGTTGAACTGTAACGTTTGCATTCTTGGCTTTTACACCAGCATGCTGTTCTGTTAGAGTAATAGTTCCGACAGTAGGTTCAGAGTTGTTTGGAATATGCAAGTTGAAGTTACATGTTTTAGTTTCTCCGATTTTTGTAGAGCCACTGTATGTTTCAACTAAAATTCCACCGTATCCAACTGTAGCAGTAGTAATTTGATCTAATAGAGAAGTCGGTGGAGTCCACGAGCAATTGTCTACTACACCTGTTGCAATAGTTCCAGATTTTTTGCCGAATGAATATTTAACCGTGTGAGTGAAGTTAGCCTGCTTATTCATATGAATAGTACAAGCTGTGCCAGCTGTAATATCAGGCGAGTTGCCTGGATATGTATTGATAGATGGCTGTGAAGCTCTAGCAATCTTGGTAAGAGTCAGCGTAAACTCTTCATACGGCATATTTCCGTATCCGGAAGAATAATATGATCCAACCGTAGCAGTACCTGTTCCATCAGCGTTATGTGGAGCCCAGAAACCACCGCCGACTAACTGAACCCAGCCATTGGCTGACAAATGTGAATTGGTGTATCCACTGCCACCTGTAACGTTACAGTCTACGTTGTAAGCTGAATAACTAGATCCTAAGATCCACAGTTCTGTAGAAATATAAGATCGGTTATTCGCAGTATCGATCTGTGTTTCATCTGCATAAACATGAATGCTGGTGTGAGAAGTTATGCCATAATTTCGTCTTTCTGTTGCCATTATTGTATGTCTCCTATCCAGTAGAATGCTGTTCCTTGTTCTTCGTTAATTGTTGACAATTCAGCTCTATGTGCACCAAACATCATGTAATCTTTGACAGCCAGGTTATTCATCTTTGACTGCTGTCCAAACTGTGCAACGTCATTGCCATTATTAAACACATGCATTCCATCTGATTTGATGTGCGAATAGTTCTTTGAATTTTTTGATTCGAGAACACGAACACCACTTGAGTCTACAATTACAACTTGCTCTAAATCATTAATGTCATTCCACGCATTTGTTGCTAATGCTTTAGCGGCATCGGAATCTTTCTGTGCTTTATCAGCTTGGTCTTTAGCTTTCTGTGCTGCTGAACTTGCTGCAGCTGCATCCGCTTTTACCTGATCAGCTTTAGTAGAAGCATTGTTCGCTGTGTTCTGTGCACTATTCGCACTCTGCTGGGCATTACTAGCATTAGTGTTTGCCTTGTCTGCTGATGACTGAGCGTTATTAATATCTTCGTCCACATCTTCTGGTGCAGGAGACCAACCTGTAAAAGTTGTTCCTTTTGAAAGAAAACCTTCATAAAAGTACGAATTTATATTTATCTGTGGCTTAATTTCTACAGACTTGTTCGAGTTGTCTGCATCGATTCTTTTTGTAAACAATTGCCATGAATCTGTGGCTTCAAATGATACATCAGTTCCTAAAATCTTAAAGTTGACAGTACTGTTTACATCAGTCTTTACCCATATTGCGAAAACATATGTTCCTGCTTCATAAATAAGGTTGCTCAGGATATATGCATCTGACTGACTGTCTAAATTAATGTTTAAAACTTTATCACTTTTTGCATAAGGATTTAAAGTATCAACTGCTTTAAAAACTGACATAGCTAATTTCCTACTGCGATCCAATTATATGTCGCATCATGCATGAAGCTTCCTAAAGCGGTATTGTCTGTCCATTGGAACGTTCCACCACTTACGGAATATCCTGTTGTCTGTGTAATTACATTGCACTGCTTAACAAAACTGTTGTATCCACCACATACAGTTAACGTTACGGCTGACTTGGAACTGTCATATACAACATTGACAAGTCCTTCTGATGAAATCGTATCCGAATACATAATGAACTTATCAATAGAACTTAAGCCTGTATAAATAGATGTTGAAGTAGTAGTTCCCGTTTTAACTTGAATACCGCTACTCGATGCACTGCCTTGATAGGAACCTGTAACACCTAGAATAGTAATACCTCTTTTTATATTTGAAGCAATCAGTTTAGAAGCATCTGCAGAACTGATTTGCACGCTCCCAGAGCCATCATGATAACCTTTGCTGATAGTGTAAGATGTGTTAGCACTGTACACATTGATTGTCTGACTTCCGTTATTTTTCATGCTGCCGACAATACGACCACTTGCACCATAGGCAATCTTGCCTGCTAATACATCACTTGCGTTAACTGTTGCATCACTTGTATCAGTTCCGCCACTTGATGTTGCAGTTTTTATAGATGCGATTTCATTTGCCATCTGACTAGGCAGCATCCGATTTGTAGTACCTTTCTTATTTCGTATTGCATTGGCAATATTCTTCAGATTCACGTCATCAATAATTCTGTTAGCCATTAATAGTACTCTCCTTCCGCACTTGGAGGAATTTTTTCGTTCACTTTTTCTTCAACAATTTGTGTAATCCTTTCTTCACTGATTCCAACATTCAATTTAGACAGTTCTATTTTTTTGACCGCATTTGATTGAATGAGTACAACGAAATCATTACTGTTTGAGCTTGTTGCTGTTGTTACTTCTGTTAATTTCTTATCTGCCATATATACTCCTATGCAATGAATCTGTTCATTGATTCATCTGTCAAAATATTTCCGTTTTCATCAGTCAAGAATGAACTGATGGATGATGATACAAGGCTGTATGATTCGAAAATCATTGTCTTAGAATTTCTTATCAGATTTCTTATTCCTGTACTGCCTTTATCTCCCTGCACACAAGATGGCTCTGAATAACTGATTTCACCTTTCTTGTTAATAGTTTTTAAACGCTGCCAGATGTAGTTGTTTTCTGCCCATTTAGGACTTGTTTCAGACCATTCACCACCTATCGGCTCTGTTGGAGATGTACTTACATACCACTCTGTTACTGCTTCGGAAAGGCCGGAAGTAATTGTATTCGTAGTGGCTTCATCAAAGCTTCCAATTTGCAGTGAATTTGCTTCAATGAAAGATCCACTAATTTTGCCAGCTTGAATAAAATTTGCATTGAATTTTCCATCAATCGTCCAAGCAGAAACATAAGGACCGGAGATTCCACTGTTAGAAAAAGCAATTCCGTTTTTATTGATGCGAATAACATTAACCATCGTATCAACATTATCTGTATCACCATAATATGTTTCAGCCGGATGCCCATTAAAATATTTTGTTACTATATAGCCACCAGCTCCACCAGCCATAATTTTTTGAGCTAAGATTAATGCACTTTGCAAATTGGTTTGTGTAACAACTGTATCTTGTTTTTTTGAAATTTCATTTAATGTTTTGGAAAGTGAAGAAGAAACTGTTCCTAATGTCAATGAATCATATCTGTCTGCAAGAACATCATAAGTCATGCTAGTGATTTCTGCCTTTGCAGAAATTCCAAGCTTTTCAAAATAGACTGGAACTTGATCTCCTAAATATACAATCTCACTTGCAAAATCTTTATTTTCTTCAGATCTTGCTAAATCAATAAAGCTAACTGTTAGAGAAACAGTTGGTAATCCTGTTAGATTATCTTTCATATATTGATTTGCTCTTGTGCGTAATTCATCTACTGTTGGTTGTTCCTGGAAGTATTCACTTAAATCAACAACTGCTGTTCTTCTATAAGGAAATTTATCTGCATATTCTGATTCGAGAACATACTCTGGAAGTGTGACAACAACTTCAACTGATTCACTTGTTGATGTTCCTTCATCATTTGTTTGTGTAACTGTAGAACTCCAATAAGGAACGATTCCTGTAATTGTGTTTTCAATTGATTCATCTTGTTTTAAATCTGTCAAATTTTTTCCATAGATGATTTTTGCAGTATCTTTTAATGATCCTCTATTTGTGTGTAATTTAACAGCAAATCTGTTGAATTCATATTCGCCTCTATAGATGTCAAGAATACTGCCTTCAACACCACCTAAGCAAAGCCTAAATGATTGCGGTTTATTAAAAGAAAAATCAATATTCAATGCTTTGTCAGTCCAAACTGTAAACGGATTATCTTCTAACGAATTTTCAACGCAGCCATTCAATGCCCCAAAGCAATTACTAGCACTAAATGGTTTGACTGGAATATATGACAATCTATAACTGATATGCTCTGCATAGATTGTTACAATTCCATCTATAGGTTTACTGATTTTATAGATTGAAAAAGGTTCTGATTCTTTTCTTGGTGCTGGTGTTGCTAAAATGATTCTTCCAACTTGAATATCAGAAAAATGAACTCCCGTCATTGGGTAGTTCATTTCTAACTCATATGTATTGTTTATTTCCTCGGAAATCATACATGCTGTAGCATCAGAAAGAGATCCTAAGCCTTGCGATGTAAATTCTGTTTCTGTTCCTTCATATAAAACAGGTATCATAATAACCACCACCTTGGTACAACTTCTACTTTTGTTACCCCTGTGCCTAAAACAACTTGATTTGTACCTACTTCCAATGTAGGAAAATAATGTTCTGTTCCGTTTTTAGAAACAGTAACATAAGCGTTCATGTTTTTAGATTCTTCAGTACAATTCCATGTTTCACAGTCAATATCAATATAGTTTGAAGAAATGGAAGAAGGGATTTTAATTTTAATTAATCCACTCCCAATTTCTAATGTGCCTTGCCCGTAAACTCTTAATAAAGGTTTACTTTCAAAATAAGTTGGATTTTCAATTTTTCCATTTGCAGTGAATACTAATTTTGTTTCACCGCTCTTCAAAAAATGCTGTGGCTTCGTATCAAAAGTTAATGTTGCTTCACCAACAATTAAATCTGTAATATCAAAATTGATAGAATCTGCAAATTGTGCCATTCTATATTCATCAGAATGATAATCATCTTCCAGCCTGCAATAACCTTTTCTAGATAAAAGATATGATCTTAATTTTCTGATTTTATAATGCAAATCAGCTTCGTTAATTCCGTACATTCCAACTTTAATAGAATAGGAGACATTATCGTATCTATTATCAGAAACAATAACATCTCCATTTCTTCCGGGTACAGATATTTTACTTTGTGTTTTAGATGCAGAATTAAAAGTATCGGATCCTGTTATATAGCATCCAAAATCCAGTGATGATTTGCCATCAAATAAAAATTGTTTTCTTACCTCCATGCTGCTCTCTTTCTATCAACATCATTATTGATGATTTCCGAAACACGTTTAGCTAATGTGTTAGCATCTTCGCCATCTCTTTGAGTGATATTAATAACCACATAAGGCGAATAAGTAGAATTGTCATAATTGTGAGTTGTATTTAAAGAACCGCTGTCAATATAGCCACTCACACTGTCATTCAATACTTGTGCCATTTCTCTGCCTTTTTTAGCAATCTTTATTATTTGAGAATCCATACCTTCAATTGCACCTTCAGCAGTCCAGACACCATTTTGATACATAACTTTAGATGGAGAATGAATATCTAACTTTCTCCTGTATGCATTATTTGCAGCAGATGCCAATCTGCTTGCGGCAGCTGCAACTCGCCATTGCATACTGTCTAAACCATTAATAGCACCTTGTGCTTGGTAAACACCGTACTGTCTCCAAATTGTAGATGGTGAATTAACACCTGCAGCAGATGCGTAACCGCTGTTAGATTTTCTAGCATTATTTTCTGCAGCTCGAACTAATGCAGGTCTGCCATCTTCGATACCTTCTTCAGCACCTTTAGATTGATTCTTTCCATATTCTCTCATCTGTTTACGTGCTTTATCGGTTTCAGTTTTTGACATGTCATATAAATTCTTATACATATCAACCTGTGACTTTGTAACAGTGCGACTTCCACTTTCATATTCAGTTTTAGCAGTTTGCCATTGTGTTTTATAGTTCTGCGTTTGTTTATACAGTGATTCGTATGATGCATCGTTTGCAGTCTTAAAGTTGCCTGTCATTTTATTGACTGCACTTTCAACTTGTTCGGCACTTCCACTTGCTGCAGCACCAACCAATGCTTCATAATTAGAAATCGTAGCTTGCGAATTTTCCAGTGTTGCTTTATTTGTTGCTAATGCATCATCTGTTGACTTCAAACCATTTTGTGCAATGCTCAATGCTCCTAAAACCTCAGAATATTTATCTGATAATTCTTTTGCTTTTTCAGAAGTTAGATTTTCAGAATCAGATAAAAGATTGTGTAACGCAGTAGCTTGGTCAGTTAATGCATTAACTTTTTCCTGCTGTTCTTGTCTAGTTGCTAACAGTTCTGTTTGATATTGTGTAGCCTCTGAAACTTTTTGAATAGCCTCTGCATATTGATCTTGGTAAACAGTTAATAATGCATCTGCTTTCTTCATTTCAATTGTCTGAGCAATTGCGTTAGTTAAATTACCTTCAGTAGTAATTTGTTCTTCTAACTGTGTTTTTTCAATTCCTAATGCCTGAGAAAGAACATTTAAAATCGTGTCTGCTCTCTGTTGATCACTTGTGGTTATTGCATCACCTTTAACTTTAATACTGTCATATTCCGCAGCTAATTGTTCATAATAGCCATATTCATTTGTAATTGCCAATGCGTTTTGTGTACTGGATTCTTGCAGTGAAACATAGCTTTCTGATAAAGAATTAACGTTTTCAATCGTTTCTTTTGTAGCATCGTTCAATCCATACAATGCATTCATTTCTTCCATATGGATCTCTTGTGCATCTTTCAAACCAGCTACCATCCCAACTACTGCGGCAGTTGCTAAACCTACACCAGTAGCTACTAAACCCATATTATTACCTAAAACAGATAAAACACCACTAAATCCAGAAGTAACAGAAGTTGCTTCACTTGTTGTTGTTTTGAGTAAAGAAAATAAACTCCCTAATCCTTTCCCTGTATCAACCACTCCACTAATCACTTTTGAAGTTTTGTTAATCGTTATAGTTGTAGCAGCAAATGTTGTTGCCATCTTGGCTAAATTTGCCACCGCAGCTATCGTTGCTGGATTTAAATCAGAAGTAATATCTGCAACTTTTTCTAACGCATCGCCAAATCCACTGGCAATTTTCTTGACATCTTTCTTAAAGAAATCTGTTTTCATCAGATTAGTTAACGCTCGAACAACTTTACGCAACGAAGGTTCCACCTCCTGGTACATTGTAGATGCAGTTTGTTCCCACTGATTCTTTAATTTTTTGACATCACCAGAGTAACTGTCTAAACGTGTTTCTGCCATTTGTTCAACTGTACCATTACACTCTTGGACTTCTTGTTTTAATTTGTTCCAATCATCTGTAGATGTATTGACAATTGCAGCTAAACCAGCTAAACCTCTTTGACCTGCAACAGCTTTTTCAATTGTTGATTTCTGTTCATCGTTCATCCCTGCCATTGCATCACGCAATTCATCTAATACACCTGTTGTATCATCTGCTGTACCAGCAAGACCATCTGCACCTAACGAGCCAATTAATGGTCTGGCATTTCCATCAGCATCAAAGAAAGAAATTCCAAGTTCTTCAATCGAATCTCTTGCTTTGCTCGTGTTTGTTGCAAGTCTAGAAATGATGCTTCTTAAAGTAGTACCTGCATTGGAAGCCTTAACACCTTGGTTAGCCATTGCTCCCATTGCAACACCTACGCTTTCGACTGAATAACCCATTGTTCCTGCAACTGCACCAACGTATTTAAATGCTTCTCCCATTTGTGTAATGTTAGTATTGGAAGAAATTGCAGATTTAGCTAATGCATCTGAAAATCTTGTTGCTTCCTGCGAACTCATTCCAAAGGCAGCAAGACCATCTACAACGATGTTAGCCATTGTTTCAAAATCTTCACCTGTACCAGCAGCTAATTCACCAATAATTTTTATAGAGTCTTTAATCTGATCAGATTCATAACCAGCGTTCGCTAATATTTGAGCATTTTTTGCAATTTCAGTTGCGGAATAAGCTGATTGTGTTCCTAATTCTTCAAAATAGTCCGCAAGGTCACGAATAACATAGGAATCACTAGATTCTTGAAGAATGGATGCTAAACCTTTGACAGAATCTTCAAAACCAGATCCAGTTTCAATGACTTGTTTTGATAAATCTACTAATTCATTTGCTAACTTTTTAATTGCTTCTGTAACAAGATTTGCGATAACGATATTAGCAGTAGAAAAGTTATCATTCATTTGTTGCGTTCTTTCAGCAACTTCCTTTTCTTTTTCTGCTAACTTTTTTGTTTCATCTCCAGCACCATCTGCTGTTTTTTCATATTTAGTTAATTCAGAATTTGTTTTAGTCAGTTCAGCTTCTGATTCTGCAATTTTTTTATTTGTTCTGTCAATTTGCTGTGCAAAGTTTTTTTCAGAATCTTCTGATTTGTCAACAACTTTTTGTTGCTCGTCTAATGCTTCCTTATAGACTTTTACTTCATCAGAATTTTTACCGTACAAATCTTCCAGCTGTTTAAGTGAAGTATTGATTCCGTTATAGCCATCTTTAGCTGCATTCGCTGCTTCTTTTTGAAGTGCATATTGCTTATTTAAAACAACTAATCTTTCTTTATTTGTTTGGATTGTTTTAGATAAAGTATCTTGTCTGCTGTTTAAATTTTCAATTACTTTTGTGTAATTGCTAACGTTTGAAGGATCAAACTTAATTGCATTTTTTAAACTTCTGCCTTGTTTGTCTATAGAAGTAAGATCAGATTTAAGTTGCCTTAATTCATTTTCTAAATTCTTAGCATCTGCTTCAAGGGTGATTTTCATCCCTAGTTCTTCTTTTGACATCCTTCAACCTCCGTTCTATTTATATCAGCCAAAGAATGCATCGATATCTGTTTGTGTTCCTTTTTGATATGATTTATTGATTGACTTGTTTTCATATTTTGAGTTCATTTTTATTTTTGCTTTTAATAATGAAAATAGCGTGCTTATCGATAAACTCCTAAAATCTGATAAAGTAAGTTTCAATGATAAACACGCTAGAATAAAGTCACTAGAACTGATTACTTCTGTTCTTTTTTTTTGCTCTGATTTTCCGTTTCTTCTTTCTCTTCTTCATCTGATACGAAAGTATCATTGATTTCATTCATCATTGCAGTGATATTGTCTATATCAACAAATGGAGAAAGTTTCTTGTTTGCTTTCATGAATTCTTCATAGTTTTTAAAAGAATTTCTGTTAGCACCCTTAATCATGCAATACATAATTTTGGCAGTAATATCTAATGGGGGAATATTACCACTCGCAAAACTTGTTTGAAATGCATTACATAATCTTAAAAAATCAGAATGTAATTCTTCCATACAAATGATGATCACTTCTCCAGTTGTTGCAATTGAAAAAGCATCATCATTAAATTTTAAAGTTCTCATTTGTTCCTCCTTAAAAAGAAATATCAGATTTGCTGATTCAAATATTCTTGAATCTCATCTGATACTTTTTGAATACCATCTTTGTTATTTCCATCAAGCAATGATTTCATAATTGCTTGCTGTGCTTTTGTGTTTAATCGTAGTAAAGTATGCATATCATGCAAATCTCCGTCAATGTCAGTAATATGTCGTTCTAAAGCTTTAATACGTTTATTGTCTCGATCAAGCATTTCTGCATGATTCATAATATCTTTTTCCAGCTTTGCAATTGTTGTTTTTGAACGACACCATGTGACGAATTTTGCAATTGCCATTACTGCACCAGTAACAGATGCACCATAAACGATCCATTGAGCAATTACCGCCCACACTTCTTGGCTTATTGGTGCAGGCATTGATTACCCCTGTGCTTTTTTACTTGTTTCTGCTGCTGTTTCATCTTCTTCATCTGCATCTAAAACATAAACAGCTTGTTCTGCCATTTCTGATTTAAGATTTGCAGAAGAAACGCAGATGATAGTACCGATAAAAGTACCTAAAGCAGTGCATGTAATAGCAATTGCATCAGCATAAGGCAGTTCCCACACTGGAAATACTGCCTTAACCAATGTAGCAATTGCAGGAAGTACGATTAAACCCAACCACTTTAATACTTTATAAACATTATCATTTAATACCATAATTTACTCCGTTCTACTCGTTTTTACTCCGTTTATACGTTCTTACCATTGATTGTCAAGCCTGTAATATATGGTGCTTTTTCATCGACTTTGTATTTATATCCGTAGATATATCCTTCTTTACCACCATAAGAAACCCTAAACCAAACGACATTATTAACCATTCGATAATATCCGTAGTAATAGCATTTCTTGCCTTTAGGAATCGTTAAAAGCACCTTGCTTGATGTGTTAGGCTCACTTCTCAAATTGAGATTGACTTTTGTTGTGAAAGCTTTTCCTTTTTCGTAGCCTTTCTGAAATGTATCTTTTGAAGAAGATGAGCTATCTGTGTAAGTGACTTTAGAAGTTGTTTTCCATGAGAGTCCTCCACCATTCCTGATATATGAATATCCATTCAGCAGGAACATCATTCTGTTTGCCGGCAGCATGTTTGCCAGGTTGTAGCCACCTGCACGGTTTCTATACTTTGTTCTAACGTGCCCCGCACATACTTCTAAATGAATATGGTTGCCAGTAGCTCTTCCACTTGTACCTTCTTGATACATAATTTCGTCATACTTGTAGTAGTGACCTACTGTGAAACTTCTTCTAGAGTGTGTTAAAGCAAGTGTGATGTATCTTAGATAGCCATCTGCACATAGTACCTTCTTTGCCTTGCCATTCTTGTCGCAAGACCAGAAGAATCTAGTATTGCCAGTGTTTGCATTGCCCCAAGCACCAGCACAGTACCAGAGCGTATTAGGCATCTTGTTTCTCCAGACATCGGCACCAGCATCCATGCCAGCTAAGTCAACTTCATAACTGACATGAGAATAGTGATTTTTTCCGTCATATCCGCTACCGATTTGAGAAACATTCAGACACTTCATACCAAAAATTAAACGATCATATGTTGTCATTTTATTCTCCTTTAATAAAAGAGAAGTACTTTAAGTACTTCCCCTGATTAGTCAGCTACAGTTTTGCTTGTTTTAACAGACTGTGTTGCTTCTGTCGCAAGTGTAGGAATTGTTACACTATTGAAGAACGTACCATAGTTTGTGTCACCAGAATTAGCAATTTCTCTGAAAACAACTACATCAGATACATCTTCACCGATTGCAGTAACAGTCAGCTTAGAAGTTGTAGGTTCGATAGATTCTTCCTGTGTTGAATATTCTTCATCAGATTCAACAGCTGTACAGTTGTAATAGCAAACCTTTCTAGCTTTTTCATCTGTTTCAATCTGGAACATTAAAGCAAATGATGGTGTGACAGCAGTATTTGTTTCTAACACTGTTCCATTCTTTGATTTAACATACCCAAGATATTGCAACATGATATCTTTTGCAATTTCCGCAATTTCAAGTTCCAAAGAAACAGAACTCTTACTGTTTGTTGTGAAATATGCTTTGTTGTCAGCATAGAAAATATTTTGATCAGATTCTCTTTCGATAGAAAGATTAACAGCACCAGGAATGTCCACAACTGTTCCGTATGTAACTGTTCCTTCTGATTCTGTTCTTGGTGCAACTTTTACATTTGATAAACCAAATTTAACTTTAGACATTTTTTATTCCTTTCTATTTTTTCAGTGCTTCCTGCACTGCTTCTCTACATCTTTTCGAAAATTCTTCATTCATTTTTGGTGCGATTTCTTTCCAGAAATGATAATCATTATGTGTATGTCCGCCCCAGACCCAATGAGAATCTTCAACTAAATGAGAAAGTGTATATTGTTTATTCCACAATACAGCACCATAAAAACCCATACCATCTTTCTTAGGAACAGATACAAAGTTATTCACATGCACATTTCGCTTGCTTTTAATATCTTGTTTTGCCTGTGCTTTAAGTTTAGGACGGTATTCCTTTACAATTTCATATGCGACTTTACCACATTTATCTTGTAAATTTTCAGATACAATTTCATCTAAAACTTTACCAATTTCAGATCCTAATTGATCTATAGAAACAATTCTTCCTTCTCTAGTCATAAGCAATTTCTACCTCATAAGAAATTCTGTACAGATTGATATCATCAAGCCAGTCATCCTCTTTTTCGAAAATATAACCACAATTTCCCAAGAAATCTTCTAGTTTCTTTTCTGCAATCATCTTTTCTCCTGTTGAAGAATGATTTTCCTGATATGTATGTAGATTGATTGACAACTGATCTCTTTTAACCAGAATCCTATTATCTGCCAGGATGTTATTACTGGATAATCGTTGTACAACGATATAAGGTGTTTCAACACCGCTTGAATCTGTTCTCTGATCATATGTTTGATAACCGATTTCATTTTCAAGCTGTGTCAAAAAGTCATAATATGATTCAAACATTTTCATATTATTCACCTGTTTCTACCACATATTTATTCGCTGACCCATAAAGGAAAACTTTGTAATAATGTGGAAGATTATAATCTTTGTATTGTACATGATCCACTTGATAGAATTTATCACCGATTTTTGCAATATCACCATGTTCAATCGTTTCACCTTGAGCAGGAATTGCAATTGCGATAACGTCACGTTTTGAATTCTGACTGGCTTCTAAATAAGTTTCGTAACTGATTGATTCTACCGCATAATAAAAATGAGCTTTCAGTTTCTTTAAAACTCGCTCACTTGCTTCATAGAAATCAACCACTCCATCATTGAAAACTTTTAAATGGTCTCGCAAATTAGAATCATCATATGTTTTGTTATTTGTTAACATCTTCTGATTCCTCTTTTCTAGCCATTAATTGTTTTACTTTGCCATAGTTTCTAAGTGTTAACAATTCGCCTCTGAAATTACTATCGAAATCATCAAGTGCTTTTTCTCTGGCATAGAAAACTCTAGTAATAAGAAGCTCATGACCTAAGTGGTCATAAGCTTCTTCACCATTGATAAAGTTCAAATCATCACCAAAGATTGATTCAAGTCTTTTGATTGATGTTTTGATATAAGATCTTAATAAAGTATCAGTTGTTTCATCTTTCCACGTAATGCCAAGATATGCCTTTTCTTCTTCAAGAAGTTTATTCATATCGGCTTCTGTAATTGTAGACATATCTTAACCTCGCTTTCTGTTATTTCTGAGATACAGAATTTTCACCTTCTGCTTTTGCCTTTTCTTTTCTGGCACGAGTAGGCATAGCAGCTTCATTCAATCCTGTGATGTCATACAAGTAGAAAGATGTATTGTCCTTTGGTGTTCCAAAAGCAACGCAACGAGCTTTATAAACTCTTGTATCTTCCAAGAATTTGTAATGATCAGAATATTCGATCTTTCCAGATTTAGTACCAAATCCAGCAGTTGCGAAATATCTTCCTAATAAGCCACAAATAGCTTTTCCTTGTGTCATAGATAAAGATTGATAAATGTTGATTGGAAGATTTGACTTAACAACCTGTCCATTTTCATTTGTATAGAACAATGCAGGGTAAATTAAAGTCCAATAGTCTAATGGATTGCAGATTAAATCTACAGTCGCAACTTTACGCTTGCCACCGTCTGTTAATGCTGCAGCAATTGTACCGAATGTTGTTGTATCTAATTCAGTGATCTTCGTTGCAGTCTTATCTACTGCCGGTACTGTCTGGTTTTCAATATCAACTGTCTTGATCATACCTACAGGCTTCTTTTGACCATTTCCATTAATGATTGCATCTTCTAATGCACGGGCAATAATTTCAGATAAATATCTAACTACGAATTGGTCTAACCATGTCATTCCTAAATCTAGCATTGTCTTAGGAACTGGAATCCAGCAAGACAGCTTGTATTGAGAAAATTCAACCTTGCCAAATGCAGCTTTCGCTTCTTGTGTTACTGCTTCATTCAAATCACCCCATTTATATGCATAGTCTAAGTCCTTGTTTAACAGCCATTCTGTCAAACCCTTAGAGTTAACAAAATCAATTGCAGCTAATACAGGATGATCTCGTTCGATATCTTCGAAAATCTTGTTTTCTGTTGTCTTTGGAAGTGCTACTTCAAAATTTGTTAATTCATTCTTTGAATTATCAATTAATGTGTTATAGAAACTCTTTTCTTCAGAAGTTAATGCTTTAATTCCTCTAGATGCTAAAATAACACTATCATTTTCATCTTTTAGTGCTTCATACTTTTGCATTACCTCGTTCTGGACTGCATCTTCTACGCTTTCATTCAGTCTGTTTGAAAGCTTATCAATAAAACCTTTTGTGTCACCGTTTTTGATGGCTTCAACTAATTCTTCATTTGATTCTACAATCTTGTCTAAATTCATTTTTATTTTTTCCTTTCTTATTCTGTTTTGAAACCGAAAAATCTTTGAAGTTCATTTGCTTTTACTTCATCTACTTTTGCTTTGATTTCATTTACTTTTGCTACGTTAGCATTTTTTGTTTCTTTGACTGTTTCCCCATCTTTGACTGTCTCCACGTTTTCAGTTTCTTTGACTGTCTCCGGTTTTACTGTCTCCGCATCCAATTCTTTAATAGCATTTTTTATCGATACAAGTTTGTTTAACTTGTTCTCGAACAGATTTGTTGTGGCTTCAATACCACTATTAACATCTTCTTGTGTATTTTCGTTATCTTCTACGATTTTTGTACACAAGCCATATTCCAAGCATTCTTCAGCAGTTAAATAAGATTCATTGTCTAGCAATGCTCTTAGCTCTTCTTCTGTACCTTTAAATTTGCTCATGTATGCATTAACAACAATTTCATTGATTTTATCTAAATCATCGGCAGCTTTACGCAATTCACTTGCATTTCCAGCTGTCCAAGTCCATGCATTATGAATCATCTGCATCGAACTCTTTGGCATCGAAATGGAATTACCAGCCATCGCAATAACAGATGCGATAGAACAAGCAAATCCGTCAATAAAAACACGTTTATATGAACGTGTTCTCTTTAAAATATTGTAAATTGCGATACCTTCACTAACTGATCCGCCTGGTGAATTGATATAGATATCGATTCTTGATGCATTTTTGTTCTGATTCAAGATTTTCTGCAAATCTTCAACATCTTCAACCATCCCTTCTTCTCTATCATCACTTTTCCACCAGCTCTCGCCAATTGCAGCATGGATGTTTAATGTAAGTGCGTTTTCTTCTGCTTTAGCTGAAATCATTTTTCATTTTCTCCTTCTCCATCTTTAGGATTGCTTGTATTTTTCTGAGCAGGATTATCTTGTGCCTGCCCTGTTTCTTCAGTGATAACATTCGTTGGATCTTCTAAATAAGCGGATCCAATAACTGCATAATTTCGTGTAATGAAGTGTACATCACCTATTTCTTCGTCAATTGTTGGCTCATCTAATTTCTTTCTGACATCGTTAATCGTATAGATACCAGAAGAAATAATTCCATTTGATGCAGATGCAATTGAAATCATATCCATATGTCTAGCTTTAGAAGTATCTAATCGACAATAAGTACCTTTTTTATAATCTGACAAGCCATACCATTTACGATTGAATGCCTGTGAAATCAAATTTGCCATACTGTCTAATCCATAAGTTAATACATTGTCTAAATCATCCTTTTCAAAATCACCTAACATAACAGATTTAGGAAGATTAAAAGCTCTCCCAACTTTAGATAGAATTTCATCATTAATAGTATTTACTGATTTATTCGCTACACTTGCGTTCTGTCCTAGATCAGCACCGGCAGAAGTCTGATCCAGCTTCATGCCAGCATATAAAGGAATAACAGAATCTTTTCCTGTAATGAAACTATTAAATTGTTCATCGAGCAACTGTTGCATATGTTCTTCAAACTGTGGATCAGCAGTCGCAGTTTGATCCATAGATAGAACATATTTTTGTCTGTATGTTCCTGACTTAACAGCATTTTCAATCAATTCAGAATATAATTCTCGCATCTGATTGAAAATCTCAGTTAGTTGAGAATTCGTATATTTAATATAAATTGCTTTGTCACCGGAATAAAACCCTTTAATTGGGATTCCACCATCTTCAAAAACATCAACACTTACATTTGTAAATGTTGCTTCATAAAGCTGCATATCACTTTTTTGGAAATCAGATGCAACATACAGTGCTTGTTTAGTTTGAGAAGCAGGCATATTCAAATTGATAACTAATGCATCATGATCTGGATTCAAAATCAATCTTCTCATCAATTGTTTTTTAAACTCAGGTGCACTTTGATTTGGATTTGGCTCTACATTCAAAAGATAATAGTTACCTTCTTTTCTTTCCTCACCTTTGATATATGTTTTAAATTCACATTTAGACAACAAAGTGCCATAAGTTTCCGCAACGATATTTAGAGCTAATTTGTAAGACCACAATTCAGTAGCTACGCTTTCATCAATCGTAAGTGCATTCAATGAAACGGTTTTCTTGTCACCAAAGATTGCATTTTCCAGAAAATCTATGAATTTTGCCATCACTTCCCCTTTCTATGAATAAACCCTAGCTCTAAAAATGTTAGGATTAAATTCTTTCGCTTCTTTTAAATTTGTTTCTTCTGTCATTGCGTGTGCCAATGACATAAAAGGATCGTTTTTTCTTGACTTCGGTTCTATTTTTCCAAAAGTGTATGCTCCAGTTTCGGAAGTAAGTGCATTTCCACCGTTATAAGGTTTGACTTTTGTGTTGTTTGTTGCCCATCTGAGCATTGGATTATCTCCCCAAACAAACTGTTTATTAATAAATGCACTCGATATTACCGGTTGAGTACGTCCTACATCTAAAGGTCGCACTATTTTTAAATTTTTTAACTTGGTACTGAATCCAATCTCTTCCAAGCCTTGAGAAAATATCGAAAGTTTGAAAGAATCCAATACAACGCATTGGATTAGATAATGTCTTTTCCAATTTTCGATATAATCAATTACTAATGATGGTGGTATTTCTGCACCATCAACTAAAGTTAATAATCCCATTTCCACTAGTCTAGGGAATTGAGATTTAAACTTAACTCTAGGCAAATCTTTAGATTGTAAACAAACCCATGTATGGTTTAATACAATCTTTTTCCCATCCACTTTAAACAAAGCAGATACCGACATAAAGTCTGTCGTTTGAGCAGTATCTATACCAACAACGCATCTTTGCTTCTCAATTTTGTCGTATGGTATAGGTTGATTTGTTTCTTTAATCAGTTCATAAGGTGCTACTTCCATAGCACTTTGCAAAGATGGAAGATTCATTCTCTTTGCCATGAATCCAGGTAATGTAGCTGGAGCATCTTTCCATTTGATATAGTCAGTTTTTGTTTCATCTAACAAGTCAGGAAAATATTGTAATGATGGATTTGCCTTATACCAGCAGCTCTCATCATGTGCTTCACTTTTATCATCGATGCGACAAATAAAAGGAAAGAATCCACCATCATCCATTACTTCATTTAAAACATCCTCTGCCTGTGACAGTTCATCATCTAGAACACCTTCTCTAACGTGCCCGTTAGTTGTGAAATAAATGGATCTTGGACATGCTTTCTTTCCTAGACCAGTCAAAAATACATCGATATTGGAATAATCCTGATACTGATGAATTTCATTCAGTATTACGCATCCACTTCTAAGTCCATCCTTCCCTTTAGCGTTATTTGTATGTCCTTTGATGATTCCACCATTTTGCAGTCCTTCAATCCTTTCACTCGTCCAATAAAAAGATGCCTTGTTGGCATCTTTGAAATACGGCTTATTTAAAAAATCAACTGCATCCTTAACAGGCTGTAGAGACTGTGCTTCATTGTTTGCACAGATATCTATGTTGTAATTTTCAACGGGATTGTTTTTTGAAATCAAGCACAAAGAAAACCATGCAATGACACCATCTTTTCCAGCACCTCTTGCAAGCATAACTAAAGCATGTTTCCAACGTGGTCTATCATCTTTTACATTGTAAGTACATAGCAGCAAACAACATAAAAATTTCTGCCAAGGAAATAGTTTAGGAAACATTGCCTCACCAATTTTTATGTATGCATTGTACTGTTCTCTATTGACATAGATTCCACCACTAGCAAACGCTTTTCTAACAAGATTAGCTAATTTCTTTTGATCTCGACAAGCCTTTACAGGTTTGTCATTCTCAACCATTTTCAAATAAGTTTCAACATCTCTAGGTGGCTTTGTGGTAGGCTTACCAGCTCTTGCTTTCTTCATTAAAAGAAATAGCCTTCGTCTTTTCTTCTATCCACTGAGCAGTTTTTAGTAATGTTGAAGCATTCTTATTGAAAGCAGCTACCGCAGGATTGACAACAGGTACACCTGTTTTTTCATTAATGGAAGTATATCCATCTGTTTGAATACTATCCCATAGGTTATCATTCATGTCTGACATTCTTTCAAAATCTCTTAACTGTTGTGCCAGTAAAGCATTGTTACTTAGCATGTCATTGTCTTGAATCTTCTTTTTGAAGTTTTCAAGTAAAGACTTGTAGTCTTTTTTTTGTACCTTTCTTGGCATTTGATTTTCCTCCTAATCCCATCTTTCTTCTGTGGTAAATTCATCATTCTTTTTTTCAAAAGAACGTGAACGATGAGTACGCTCATGAATTTCTTCGTGGCAGTCATTGCATAGCGACCACAAATTTCTTTCTTTTTTCCCATTCACAGTAACGTAAATAGAATATTTCCATTCTGGGTACTTTTCTAATTCGTAATGGTGGTGTACTAGAGTAGCTTTAGTTCTTCTTCTAGTGGTATTTGGAATAGGTTTATAGTTTCCTAAACACCTTTGGCATAATCCATGATCCATTTTAAGAACTTGTTCTCTAACTTCTTTCCATTCTTTTGTTTTATACGGTTTATTTCGACAAGCCATAAAAAACCTCCTTAATTTGAAGGGATGCAATAAGCAAGGCAATAATCCTATTGCCAATTTTGGCGAAGGAGGCACACCCTACAATGTTTAAAGTCCCACGAAAAACACTGTGCCATGAATACATAAAAAAAGACGAATCACATGCCAAAAATCCGTCTTTCCAAATATTCACGATACATATATAACACGCTTTTTTGTGAAACGGGTATACATCTTTTATTTTTTAGCCAAAAATTCTTCAAGAATTGCCTTTTTCACGCACGCATGTGAGGTCGCTGTTTTGTCGTGTCCCTCCGCCGTTCCCAATTATACCTGGGGGTACATGCATGCATACAAACGTATGTCT
>ERZ1034980.289-NODE-289-length-41210-cov-23.802697_pt1 | contig 41210 bp, 52 predicted proteins | sample MGYA00520622_ERZ1034980 | MGnify/ENA primary metagenome ERZ1034980 (study PRJEB33766, sample SAMN09781791) | gut metagenome | biome: gut microbiome | host: Homo sapiens | place: Madagascar | study: EMG produced TPA metagenomics assembly of the PRJNA485056 data...
ATACTGCTCGTCCTGATGCTCCTGCATTTTCCCGAGCTTTTTGTCGATCTCGGCCAGATGGTCGCTTTGGGAGTCTGCCCGTGTTTTCTTCTTCTGCGCTGCGCCGACGATGGCCTGAATGACCGTCGTCAGCGCGGACGAGCCGAGGACGGCGCAGATGATCGTGATGGTTCCAGTATCCATTTTTTACCTCTTTTCTGTCTTCGCCTGCCACGTGATATCCCTGCCGCAGACGCCGGTCAGGCGGTCGCGGAGGTAGTTCAGCGCCGTCCCGACGCGGTTTAGGTCAACGTCGTTGTATGCGCCCTTCATCCCCGCCAGCCACTCCGCCAGCTCCGCCGCCGTCATGCCCGCGTAGCCCTTCACGGCCAACTCGTGCACGCGTGCGACGTCCGCTGTCGTTCGGTCGGTGATGAGAGTATAGATAATCGTACTCATAGAAGCTCCTTAACGCCCGTCGGCTTGTTTATCAGAATGACCTTAAAGATCATATCTACATGATTAGAAACACCATGCCGCCGCGATGCCGTCCACCTCGGACGCGACGCTCCAGTCCGCCTCACCGTTCCATCCCGTTCTGTCAAAGCAGCTGGTGTTGTTGAGTCTCGGCGAGCGCAAATACCATGCACGGTTTTTCTTCCGGTTGGCCGCCGTCTTGTAATACTCGTACTGCGTGCCCTCGCCCGCATAGGAGTATGTCCGCGTTCCCTGGACCTCGATCTCCGACAGCAGGAACAGCGTGTCCTCCGTCGTGTCGATGGCCGAGCTGGCGCTGCCTGCCGAGGTTTTCTTCGTCACGGCTTTAAATGCAGCTACAACCTCTGCCGGCATCACCTTTTTCAGTGCCGGGAATGCGGTGGACGTCCGCACCAGGCAGTTCTTCCAGCCGCAGCTGTTATCCTCTGCGCCGTTCATCTTATACTGCGTCGCGTAGGTCGTGTGCATCTGGAATGTCAGCGGAGCCTTGCCCGAGCCGTCGGCATAATCGTCGTGGTTCTTGCCGATGATGTCGATCGCGTAGGTCTTGTTGTTGATCGTCATGTTGCAGCTGTCGCCGACGTTCCATGTGTTGGGAACTTGTTTCTCTTGACAGGCCTTAATAATTGTAGCCCAGCTGTTATTTCCGAACACGGGGTCGATCATGGCCAAATCGACATTAGCTGTCCCAACCACAACATCTGCCGTCTTTGTTGTGCTTGCTGTCGCTGCTGTTACCGTCCATGTTCCAACCTCGTCGACTATCAACGTGCAGTTTCCACTCGCATCCGCCGTCCCAGAAACCGTCTTGCTACCTTTCGTGGCCGTGACGGTCGCACCCGCGCTGGTCGTGACGACGATCTGCAAGTCGGGCGCGCCCTTGATGGCCTGCACCGCGCTCACAAACCCATCCGGGAACGCAAGCTGTGCGGACGTGCCGCCCTTCGTGCGGATGGCGTCCGCAACCGCCGTCAGGTCAGCCGTGTTTGTCAGATATTCCGCCATCAGAAGCTCCCTCCATTCGCGTTTGCGATCTCTACAGCTGTCCATGCCCCATTTACTACTCGTAGGAATTTTCCATTGTCCAAAGCCGTGACAGACGGCACTTCGCGAACCGTGACAGCTCCGGTTTTCCCGTTCACGCTCGTCACGGGCGCTTCCGTTAGATAGTCGGTGCCCGCCACGGCCACCGCCCACGCCGTCGGCTTCCCGCTGGCGTCCACCGCCTTGACCTTGATCAGGTCCCCGACGGAAGCACCGGAGGCGAGAAGGACGTCCTGCTTGGCCGCGACCTGCGCGGGCGTTGCGTAATCTGTCCCGGCTTTGGCCGCGGAGACGCCTCCCGCGCCGTCACCCTTGAGGATGCCAGCGGCGGTGATCTTGTTCTGCTTGTCGCTCCATTTCCCCGCAGGGCTGAACGTCAGCGCGATCCCGCCGTCGGTAGTTGTCTCAACCTGGACAACAGACCCACTCTCAAATCCATAGTCAAATTTATTGTTTATGAAGGCGACCATCCTCGAAACAGAAACCGCATACTCACCGTTTTCAGGGATTTCGTCTTCCGCCGGGGTATAGATCCCATTCAGCGCAACCCACGGGAGGTCTCCGTCGCTGCTGAATTTCAGGCCGACGATCTGCGCCGCCGCGTCATACTCTGGCACAATCCCCATGGGCGGTGCGTCAACGTTATTCGCGAACACGATTTTCCCCGGATTGATCAGATGCCCACCGTTCAGATTGATTCCTTCATTGTTCTCCGTCATTGTTCCACCCGCAAGCGGCAGCGCTCCGATCCCCGCAGGTGTCACCAGCTTCGCAGCCGCAGCCGAGATCTCTTTCTGGTCCGCATCTGTGAAGTAATCCGTACCCTTGACTGGCGTCGCACCCGTGGGTCCCTGCGGGCCGGTCGGTCCTTGCGGCCCAGTCTCGCCCTGCGGGCCTGTTGGCCCCTGCGGTCCTGTCTCACCTTGCGGACCCGTAGGTCCCTGCGGTCCAGTCTCGCCCGGTTCGCCCTTTGCGCCGGGATTGCCTTTGTCTCCCTTATCGCCTTTCTCGCCGCGCGACGGCTTCCCGGTGTCAGTCTCGCCCAGATACCAGTTGCCGTTCGTGCCGATCGTCGGCGTCACGCCGTCGGCGCCCGCCGGGCCGGTGTCGCCCGGTTCGCCTTTTGCGCCGGGGTCGCCTTTGTCGCCCTTTTCGCCCTTCGCGCCCTGCAGCGGTCCGTTGTTGACCCACGCCTTCGTCACGCCGTCATAGATGTAAATGTCATAAGGTGCAGCCGCGCCCACGCCGTAGGCGTCGCCTACCTTTGGATTCTCGACCGACGCCTGCAGCGCGGAGACCGAGCCGTAATATCCCTTGACCGTAAAGCCCGTTCCCGTATCGCCCTTCGGGCCGGTTGGGCCTGCCGGGCCCTGCGGACCGGTCTTCCCCTGCGGGCCGGTTTCGCCCGGGTCTCCTTTTGGGCCCTGCGCGCCCGTGTCGCCCTTCTCGCCTTTCTCGCCCTTTTCGCCGGGTTCCCCCTTCGGGCCAGTGTCTCCGGTCGCTCCCTTTGGGCCTTCCGCTCCTGCCGCGCCGGTGTCGCCCTTCGCCCCCTGCTCGCCCTGCGGGCCGGTCTCGCCCTGCGGTCCCCGCTCGCCGGTCTCTCCCTTCGGGCCGGTCGCGCCGGTCTCCCCCTTGTCGCCTTTGTCGCCCTTCTCACCCTTGACGGTCTCGACGTTAAAGTCAAATGTCTTCCCGTCCGAAAGCGCGATCGTGTACGTCGCCGTCGTCCCGCTCTGCGATTTCTTCGTGATCGACGTGATACTCGCGCCTGCCTCGCCGGTCTCGCCCTGTGCGCCGGCAGGTCCGGTCTGCCCCTGCGGCCCCGCCGGTCCCGTCTCGCCCTTCGGCCCCTGCGGGCCGATGACCGAGCCGAGATCTATCACGCTGCCGTCCGTCAGCGTGAAAATCAGCTTCCCCGCGTCCGTAACCTCCACGGCCTTTACCCCGCGGGAGATCAGCCCGCCGATCGTCACCGTGATCTGATTTGGAATCTCTACCCTCATACCTGCTCCTTACTCCACGAACGCCCGATTCCCGCTCGCCAGCGTTGTCTTGTCGCCGTGCGTGTACCGGATATCGTAGGTGTACTTTCCCTTCGTGAATTTTGCCGTGACCGTCGCGTCGAAGTTCAGCGTGACCTGGTCATTCTCCACCTTCGCAAAGCTGAACGTGTGGACGGTCTGCCGCGTATCGTCCAGAAACACGACCGCCATGCTGTCCGTCGTCCCGATCGTGACGGCCTCTCCGTCCTGGTCCTTCAGGTCGAACCGCAGCACGATCGAGAACGTGTCCCCTTCGTACCACCGCAGCACCCCCTTGTCGATCCTCGGGCTCGGATAAGCCCCCGGAATTGGCGTCGCCATGCTGCATCCCTCCTTTTCATCCAGTGTAGCAGACCCAGCCGCCGGATTCACCCCACGCCGCAGCAAAGCCGGGGCTTTCGCCCCGGCCCGCTCATCATTCCTTCAGCCACTTGTCAATATCCTTGGACTTATCCGCCCGGTTGAACCCCAGTGCCACATAGGCCGCCAGCAGCTTCTCCTTGAGCTTCTTCCGATCCTCTGGTGAGGCCGCGACGTACTGCGGCTTGTACGCCTTCGTGATCTCACTGCCGATATCGCCCTTCTCGGCTCCGTGGTCGAAGTATTCCTTTGCCGCCGCTTTCAGATCCCCGCCATCTTCGATGGTTTGCAGGATCTTGCCGTACTTCGTATAGTCCTTCCCGCCGGTCCACTCCTTGTAAAGCCAGTACGCCTTGTTCTCATCCTCGGCGTAGTCGTTCGCAAGGATCTTCTGGATCGCCTTCTCCTGCGTCACGGTCCCGGCGGCGACGGTGTCCTTGAGATCCTGCTTCTGCTTCGCGTCCTGCGCGTCCTGGATCTTCTCGTTCATGTAGTCGATCCGCTCCTGCGTGCTCTTCGGCTCCATCTCCGCCTTCTGCGTATCCCCGGCAAGGACCTGATAATAATACTCTGCTTTCGCCTCATCGCTGATGTCATAGGCCTTCAGCAGCATCATCTTGTCATAGCTCTTCTCCAGCTTCCGCGCCGCCTGGATGAACGCATAGGTCTCCCGCTGGTCTTCGCCGCCCTCGGTCATGCCCTGATAGGCGGCAGTCTCCTTCGCGGACAGCGACTTGAACCCGCTCTCCACCCAGCTCTGTGCCTCTTCCGTCGCCGTCTTGCCGAACAGCAGCGCCTGTGCCCAGCTCTTCGCCCGGTCGGCTGCGTTGTCGTTGTACACAGGATACTGCAAAATGTCGCGGCCCTCGTTGTCCACTGTGTAGCTGCCGCCGCGAGCCGCCGCCGTCGCGCCCTGATACGCCTTTCGGATCTGCCCGCCGCCGAACGGCGTCGCCAAATACAGGCCCGGCTTCATAAGCTCGTTTCCGATGGTCTGTGCCTTCTTCGCAGGCGCCATGTCCTCGTTCTTTGCCAGCAGCGCCTTCTCGATGTTTCCGAGGTTCGGGATGGCCGACGCCACGGCGATCCTGCCGCTGTCAATGTCCAGCCCAAGCGCTTCATCCACACCGAGGATCGTCAGCGCCTGCGTGCCCGGGAACTCAGAAATGATGTTCCCCTCAAGGTTCTTGATCGCCTGATACGTGCCCGGCTTCTCCTTCGTGAAGTCCCATTTCCCGGATACCGCCGCCTGCACCGTGTTCGGCAGCTGATACCCCGTGAAATCTCCGACCGTATCATTGATGATATCCAGCGGATCCAGCGCCGCGCGCCTGCCCACAATGCTCTCGTAGAACTCATTGTAGATCCACGCGCCGATGAGGAATTTGAACATGGCCTTCGCCAGTGCCGCCACGCCCTTCTTCCGCTCCTCCTGCGCCATATCCTTGAAGATCCAGCTGAGCTCATTGTTGACCTCCAGTTGGAACTGCGTGAACAGCTTCACCAGCGGGTTCCGCGCAGAGTACAGCGTCGGCGTCGAGCCTTTGCTGCGGTCTGCCATCACGCCGGATGCAAACTGGTCCGCCTCCTGCATCGCGCTCATCTCGCTCATGCCCCGCCGCAGGTTCTGGTAATACCGCGCACGGACGACGCTCCCCGTCGTAAACGTGTCGATGGATTCCATCAGCCAACCTGCACCGGCGGATACTTTATCCATCGTGCTCATGGCCAGCCGCCTGTAGCCGCTGCGGTTGTTGATGAACGTCGACGCAGAATCCAGCCCGTCCGCCGTCTTGTAGTTTTTCAGCGTATCCCACATGCCGCGCAGCACATCCGTTGTCGACACCTGGCTCCACGCCTGCGTGATCGGAATGAAGTTTGTGAGCGCCGAACCCACGTTGGCCGCAACCATGTTCGCGCCCACGCGGGACTCAAACTTCTTCATGACGTTGTAAAACTTCCGCCCCATGAGCTTTTCCATGCCCCGGTCGAGCCGCGACTTCTTGCCCGCCAGCAGGTTCGTGTATTCGTCCAATTCATCAACAAGATTAGAAAGCCCGTATCGCCCTTCCTTCGTCAGGTTCGTCACCTGCTCGTTGGCCTCATCCGGATTCAGGAACGGATTCATCATAATCGCATCGATCCGCTGTTTCAGCCCTTCGTCCGATGCCCGATACCGGATCTGCGTCGCCAGCGCCCGCAGCCGCTGAATGTCCGCCGTGTGGAAGATCACGTCCGTCGCGACCTCGATATACCGGTCAAAGCCCTGCAGCGCGTCATACGCTGTCGCGTAGCCGAGTCGGTTCTGGATGTTCGCCATGTACCGGATGCCGGGTTTGAAGTTTGCCGTGAGGCCGTTGATCGTCGCCGGCAGCGGCGATACATCGCCCTCGATCCCGTCCGCCCTTGCGAACTTCTGCAGAATGCTGCCGCCTTCCTCGTTCTCCTGGAAGTGTGGGAAATATCCCTGCAGATAATTGACCGGCTCATAGCCGTTCTCAATGCGCACCCGGTTCATATCCTGGAACAGCTTGTCGTAGACCTCATGGAAAATCTTCACGGCTGCCCGCACCTTGCCGAGATCCAGATTCGGGTTTTGCTTCTCGAATTCCTGAATCGCCGCGTTCCACTCGTCAAACGTCATCCCCCCGCGCCTTTCGACACGCGGATGCTGCTTGAGATAGTCCCGGTTGAATTCCGCCTCGCCCAGCCACTGCACCGCATAGCTCTCTGATACCAGATTTCCCTTCCGTACCTGCCGGTCGAGCTTCAGCTCCCGGATTCTGTCCTGCTGCTCGACCAGATAATTCTTGCGCTTGCTCTCGTTTTCGTGTACGGGCCAGAAATACTTGTTGATAAAAGCATTGGCCTTTTCGTCAGAGACCTTGCCCTTCCGCGCGATATCCCGGATGTTCCGCTCCATCGTCTCGCGCTGGTACCGGATCCCCATGGTCTTGTCGGCCCACTTGACGGCCTCGGCTTCCGTCAGCGCCTGCTCGGCAAAGTCCCGCAGCCCCTGCTTACGCTGCGCGTTCCATGCCTTGAGCTTCAGCGCCAGCATATCATAGTCAGCCTTTGCCTCGTAGACCTTCAGGATCTGCTGCCCGTTTTCCAGCCCTGCCACATAATCCGGGCTTGTCTCCCCGCGCAGCAGCCGGTTCACGATCTTCTGGTCGGCTTCTGTCAGCAGCGTCTTGCTCTGCGCTTTCTCGACCACTCGCCTTGCGTCCTTCAGCTGCGTCCACATCTGCTTCGTTTCTTCCGCCGTCTGCGGAATAGCAAGCTTTTCTTTGGCCTTGTTCTGCGCGTCCAGATACCGCTGCGCCACGCGCAGCCCGCTCGTCAGCCGGTCAATGGATTCCGTGAAATTCGCCTGCTGCCACTTCTTGAAGCTCGCCGCCTGCGGCCCGTAGTATTCGTCCAGTGTCTTCTGCACCTTCTGAATGCCGCGCGCCACATCGTAGATCTTCATCAGCTGATCGCTCGGTGCGGTAATGCCCGCCGGAAACAGCTCCGGCGCCATCTCCTGCAGCTGCTGATACGCCACGTCCACCGGCAATCCGTCCTTGCTGATCGTCAGCGTCCCCATGGCCGCCTTCCGGAACAGGTTGTAGTCCGCAATATCCTGCCGGTCCTTCTCGGAGATGGAAAGCCTCTGATCCCGAATGAACTTCTTGAGATCTCCGTATTGCTCGATGTACTGCGTATCTTCCTCGATGCCCGCCTGATAGGCCGTTTCGAAGAGGTCATTCAGCTTCGCCCGGTCGAGCTGCCCGTCCGTAAAGAACGTCCGCAGCGCCTCCTCGGCCATCGGCCGCAGAACCTCCCGCTTCGCCTGCCTCGGCACGCTCAGATTTTCCGCCAGCTCGTTTACCATCCGGGCCTCCAGCCGCCGCACATACTGCGCCGCCTTCTCCCCCATCAGATCCCGATACCGTTCGTCCTGCGCGGAATACCGGAACTGACTGACCGACGGCGTGTTGTCCGCCTGCGGAATCGTCCCGTTCTCAAAATAATCCCGGATTGCTTGCAGCACCTTGTTGGCGTGCGTCCCTCTGGAAAATTCCGTGCTTGAGATCGTATTTCCCTGTGCGTCGTCAATGTCCAGAATGACCTCTCCGCGTTCCTTGCTGATAAAATCGCTGAGTGCGTCCATCTGCGCCTTTGTGGGCATGACAGCAAGATTGATGCCGCCGCTCTCCGGCGAAATGCGGATGTTGCCTTCCTGCATGAAGCGCACCATGCCGCCGCTGTAATCTCCGCCGCCGTAGTCCTCGCCGAGCGCATCGATGATATCCCGATGATCGACCGTCCGGTATCCGCCGGGCCCTCCCTCGTGCCGCCCGGAGAAATCCAGCCTTGCGCCGTTCAGCAGCACATAGCCCGTCTCGCTCCACTTGTACGTCCGCCCGAAATAGTCAAGCGCAGTCTTGTCGTTCTGCTTCCGCTGCTCTGCGGACGTCTGATCCGCGCTGGCAGAGAATTTCCTCTTTGCCGTCTCTGCGGTAGTTCCAACACTTACAACATCTGAAAATTTTTCTCCGCGCAGGTTGACACTTTTGCCCTCATAGGATATACTACCTATAGAACCACTCCGCAGAAGGGACATGGGCATTTTGAAGCCCATGCCGCGAAGAAGCGGTATGGTTCTTTTTTCGTCTGCAAACAGAATGAAACTCCGCTTTATGAAGTTTTCCGGTGCCACGTCCTTCGAGTACGCGCTGGATACCTTCTGCATATCGTCAATCAGCAGACCATTTTCTGTTGGCCGCAGATCGAGGACACACATAATGTTCCGTCCGTCCTGCGCCTTTATCGCACCGAACATCACGAGACGGCTGTTTCCGTACTGGCTTCTCGCATTGTTTTTGCTTTTCAGAATCAGAACCGGATCGTCCAGAATCTCCGGGATCCGCTGGATCTCGCGGATCGTCATTTCCGAATGCTCCTTCAGAATGGTGCTGATCTTTTCGCCGTTCATATAAATATCGCTTTCGATTGCCCCCAGCCCTTGCAGCGTCGCGCCGGTCTCACCCAGCACAAAGGACGTGCCCTCCGGCATCCCGGACTTGTACCATGCCGCCACTCTGCTTTTGAAATCCTGTGCAATCGACATCTTCACCGGCGGCGCTCTCGCGCTGCCGGATTTTTTCTGCCACTGGCCGACCTCCATCTTCACGTCCGCGCGCAGCTTGTTCGTGCCGTAGTCCGTGCGGTTCATGCCGGCGTAGGCATCCGCGATGATCTCCTCGACGTAGGCGTCCGTGTCGTCGCCGTAGATCCCGGCGTATGCGTCCACGTAGCTCTCGATCATCTCCTTTGTGATCTTGCCCTCGCCCAGCAGCCGCTTCTGGATCTTCGCCGCCATCTCCGGCCAGCGCTTGACAAGCAGATGATACCCCTCGTGCTTCGCCAGCTCGAACGCAGAATACTCCTCGCTGTCCGCCCGGATGAGCACGGAGCCGTCCTCCGTCACGGCGGCATCCGCATAAAACGTCTGCCCGTCGATCTCCTGCGTCAGCTGCCCGGTGAAGAACCGCGCATTCTGTACGCCCATCGACCGGAAGAACTTTTCCGCCGCCTGGATATCCTCGCTTCTGGTCTCTTGTCCCTTCGGCATGACGCGCACTTTTTGCGTGTTGTCCTTTCCAAAACCGAGATCCGAAAGCGTTACTTCATCCCAAGCCTTTGCGAGATCTCTTGCACCCTGCGCTCTCTTTCTTCCGGCGTCAGCTCTTTGCTGCTGCGCTGGGCTTTGGCGAACGCCTCCAGCCTGTCCTTCGGCACGCTGACCAGCCTGCCCGACTTGTCCTTCATCAGTAACCTCGATACTGCCATTGTTTACCCCTTTCTGCCCTGCGGCAAGGCCCGCTCGATAGGCTGCTGCCGCCACGTCCTGATTCATTCCTTCGGCGTAGCGCATCGCCCGCTGTTCACTCGCGCCGAGTCTGCCCTGCTCATAGACCTGTCCGAAGTTCTGCGCATACTGCTCCGCCGGCATGCCCGTCGTGTTCCCGTTCAGGAAATACGCCGCCGTCTGCTCGTCGTAGCCCGCTCTCTGGGCCTGCGTCTGCAGATACTGTTCCTCCTGCTGCAGCGCGGCTTCATCGAGCGCCTGCTCCGCGTCCGCCGTCTGCCGCTGGGCATACTGCACCGGATCCAATTCTCCCATGTTCTCTGTCCCCGGAATTGGCGCAAATAAGCTGTCCTGGTCGTACTGCCGCTGCGCCGCCTGCTGGGCCTGCTGAACGGCCTGTACAGACTGTTGTGCGCGGCTCTGTTCCTGCTCCTGCTGATATTGCTGTGCAAGCCTCTGGTTCTCCTGCGCCGTCTCCGCCGCGCTCTTGTAGATCTGGAATGTCTTCTCGTCCGCCTCGGCCTGCGCCTGCTCCTGCCGGGCCTGTTCCTGCAGCTGCTCGAGCCTGGTCAGCGTCTCCGGCACGCGCGGCTCCTGCCCTTCGTCCACGGCCGCCTGCTGCTCCTTCGCCACCTCACGCAGCGTGTTCTCCACGGCCTTCTGCGTCACCTCGCCGCCATCGTCCACGGTCTGCTGCAGTTCCTCGGCCAGCTGGTGCGCCTTCGTGCCCTCTTCCTGCGCCATGCCATAGTCGATTACGTCTTGCACTTCGCCCGCCTCGATGACCGCTCTGGCCGTCTGCGTGACGTTTGCCTCCAAAATCACGCGGTTCACGCCCGCATATGTCCCGGACATGGCAAGGCCGGATAGGCCGCCCGCGAGGAACGAAAGGCTGTCTTCTTTTGCGAAGTCTCCGACCATCGCCGCCAGCGCCTGCGCCGGCGTCCTGCCCTCTGCGATATAATTTGCGTAGGCCGTCATGACCTCACCCCGGTCATGCTTCGCCACCACGTCATACGCACGGTTTAGCCAGTTGGACGCGATCTCTTCCGCGCCTTCCGACGCGAACGACCGCAGTGCCTTCCTCCACACGGCCTTCCCGCTCAACATGTTCTCGATGATATCGCCCACGGAGTATTTTTCCGTGAAGCCCTCGATCGCGCCCTCGACGATACCGTCGACCAGCGCGTCCGCGTTGGACTTGCCGTTCTGGATCCCCTCATAGACCGAATCCGCCGCGACCTGCGAGCCCATCACCCAGTTCATGGTCTCCGCAACCGCGTCCTTCGCCCCCGCACCGGCCACGCCGCCAAAGGTTCCCACGAGCCCCGTCGAGACCGCCATGTTGACCGCGCTGTCCAGCGCCGACGTGCCCGCCTGATAGAGGAACTGCCCCGTCGGGTTCATATTCTGCATCACGCTCTGCCGAATGCCGGAGGACAGGCGCGACGCGTTGTACGCCGGGCTGTAGATGTTCGTCGGCATATCCTCGTTCTGATAGCCGCCCGCCCACTTCGGCAATACGCCACGCAGCGACTCCAGATTGCCCAGCGCCTTCCCCGGCGCCAGCGCCGCAGAGAACAGCGTCGCCGCAGCTTTCCCCGCGAAGGATCCGCTCCCCATCTCCTGCGCCGCCTGGTCGAGCTTCTGCGCGTTGTCGTAGTCGTCCAGCACCTTCTGCCATTCCGCCAGCCGCTTGAGCGTGTCGTCGCTGTAGCCTTTTTCGTTGAGCGCCGTCTTCGCGTCGTACTTCGCATACGCCCGCACCTGATATCCGTTCAGTTCCTGCCCGCGGTACTGCCGGAGCAGATTCTGGTCTTCCTTACTCAGGTTCCCGATCGCCTCCTGTGCCCGGGCCAGCACGCTCTGGCTGTCGACCTGCGCCTTGCGCTCCTTCAGCGCGTCGATCTCGTTCTGCAGTTGCGTCACGCTCTTCCCATTTTCCGAAAGCCCGGTCCCGGAGAAATGCGTGTCCGCCTGTTCGATCTCCAGCGCCTCGATCTGCTTGCCCAGCTCCTGCGACGTCCGCCGCATGCCGCGCACCTGATCCCGCTGCGCGGTCTGCGCCGCTTTTGCACGCCGGTTCTGCGCATCCACGTCCTCCCGCACCTGCTGCATGGCCGGCGCAAACCGGCCGGCCAGCAGTGCGCTCTGTCCCTGCAGCGCCAGCGTCCCAAGCTTCAGCCCCTGCGCCGCCTCCACGCCGCGCAGATAATTCTGGTACGTTCCGTACTGCTTCTGCATGCCAGGCGACCTGCTGTATTCCTGCTCCGAAACCTTCCCGGAAACAGCCCCGCCATTTCTCGTTTTCTGCGTTGCGTTCACCGCATTTTTATATGCCTCAAACGCCGCGTTCTTCCCCGGCGTCTGATAATTTCTGCTTCTGTAGTTCGGGTCGAACGTCGTATCCTGCACGGCTCCCGGATTCTTGTACTGTTCATATTCGCGCAGCGCGTCAAGCCCGCTCCGTTTGAACGTTGTGGTCTTTCCCTGTGTCTGCGTCTGCCCGTAAGACGTCGCAGAGCTGGCAGCGTATCCGCTGCCAGCTTCGTATTCCTGCAGGGCATCCAGCCCTGTCCGCTTCTTCTTTGCCATGTCCGCCTCCTTATCGTTCCAGCGGGATCCCGAAGCCCGCACGGTTCAGGATCGTCACCAGCTCGTTATACTGTTTCTTGCCCGCCGCGCTGGAAAGACTCAGCTGCCCAGCTACCCCGGCGAACAGCTCATATGCCTTCTGCTTCTGCCCGGCCTGGATCCACTCGGTCATGCCGCGTTTGAGCTGGTTGTAGGTCTGCGCCTGCGCACCGCCCGATCCGCCTTTGTTGTACGTGTTGTCGATGTACCCCTTTCCGGTTCTGCCGGAACTGCTTCTCCCACCGCCGCCTCCGCCGCCGGATTTCTTCGCCGCGGCCTGCTCCGCCGCCAGCGCCTGCAGGTAGGCTGCGTTCTCGTTGTTTGCCTTCTGCGCCCAGTAGTCGAGCATCGTCGCCCACTGGCTCTGGTCCAGCGACCGTTCCGAGTTGTACGCGCTCCGCGCATCCGAAAGATCCGAATAATAATCGCTGACCGTATCCCGGTACCGGCCGTAGTCCGTATCTTCCCGGCCCTTCACGAGGCTGTACTGGTTATAAAGGTCCGTCCCCTCATCCTGATACCGCTGATATGCCTGCTGCTGCAGCTGCGGCACGATGTCGTTGAGGTTCTGCAGATACGCATTGTACGCCTGCTGGCCCACCTGCTCACCGTAGGTTGAGCCATAGCCGCCCGTGAGTGCCGCTGCCTGCCCCATCGTGTCCTGCATGGCCAGCCGCCCGAGCCGCTGGTATTGCTCCCTGTACTGCTGGTACAGAGGATCCGTCCCCATGTCATAGCTGAATTTCTTCCGGTTCCGGATCTGGTCATACAGGCTCGTCAGCTCATCGTCCCATCGCGATTGATACGCGCCCGGCTTGCTGGCCTTGACCTGCTCCAGATACGCCTGCGCCGCTTGTACGCTGCCCGACGGCGTGTACCCGCTCTCCAGCCCGTTCAGCTTGCTTCTCGTGTAGTCCGACACGCCGGACATGGTGTAAGGGCTGTTCCTGGTCTGATAGCTGCCGCCGTAGTTCCTCGTCGTCTGGTTCTTGTTCACCAGCTGCGACTGGTAGCTGCCGTCCGCGTTCACGCCCGTGATGCGGTACGTGCCGCCGCCGGTCACGACCTCGTCGCCGGCCGAAAGCCCAGCCGGGGCCCTGCCGCCCGACTCTACTCGATATACGCTCATAGTCTCACCGCCTTAAAGCTTGAAATGTGTCGCGTACTGCTTCGGCATGTACGCCTGATTGTAGGCATTGAAGTACCCCTGATAGTAGCTGTTGTACTTCGCCGCCTCGTTCGCATACTTCGTTGTCTCCCCGTTGGCGTCGCAGATCTTCATCCCCAGATACCAGCGGTAGATCTCATCATACGGCCACGGGATCAGAAGCTGTGTCTCTAAGTCCACGTCCTCCCCGTAGCCCGTGAACGGCTCCGGTTCCTTCTCGTGCTCGTGCGTACAGATGATATCCCGATACACGATCCCGTCCAGCTCCGACAGCCACCGGACCTTATCCGGCGTCTCGTACTGGTTCGACAGTAACCGGTCGACCGTCTCGATCGCTTCCCGAATTTTCATTTTTCCTCCTTACCAAAAGAAGGGGCATTTCTGCCCCTTCCTCTGCTTCCTGCCGTCATGGGCATTCACTTGTCAGTTGTCCGCCTGCGCGCGGCGGAAAGCTTCCTCCTCCGCCATCCGCGCGTTCATCAGGACTTCATACACCGGCAGCGGGACCTGCACGTCCTTGCCCTTCGGCACCATGAACGTCCGGCCGTTCACCGCCACGAAGCGGCTCTGCTCCTCGTTCTCCTGCCCGCGGGGCAGGTAGATCGTCTTCATGACGTTCCACACGTCTTCCGGGTTTGCCTGTACAGCCGCCGCGGCGGTCTCTTTCGTTGCCATGCTATGTGCTCCTTTCTCAGTTCGCCTCGTCCGTGCCGGAGTATGCGCTGCAGCTCTCCACGCGGACCATGCGGTCCTCGTACAGCAGCTTCGCCGCCATCTCGGCCTTGTAGCCGACGGTCGAGAACTGGTTCAGCGGTCCGCCGATCTCGTCCTTACCCTTGACGATCATCTCAAGATTGCCGCCCTCCGGGTCGATCATCTTGTATGCGTCCTTGCCGAGGAACAGCGTCGCGTACACGCTGTAGTAGACCGCCGGGTTTCCGCCAGCCGCTGCAGTCTTGACCGGGCAGGTCGAGTTGTTGAAGATCTTCGCTTCCGTCGTCTCGACAAACCGGACGCCGTGCAACTCGCCGATCTCACCCGAGAACAGCGGCGTGACGTCTGCATACTTGTGCGCCTCGACCCATGCGTTCGAGGACCGCAGGTCGTATGCGACCGACGGATGGATGATCGCGACATACTTTCCGTCGATCTTCGGAGCCTTCATTTTCTTCAGCGTCGTCACGGCCTTGTTGACCTCGTCCGGCGTCAGCTTCGCCGTCAGGTCGAGGCCCGCACGGCTGGTGACTGCCGTGTGCGCGCCGCCCGTGCCGATCTTGTCGCAGTACTGCACGTTCGAGCCTGCCACGACCGCGTCGCGCACGCGCTTGTCGATGGACGTACCCGCGGAAGCGCCGAGTTCTTCGGTCGCACCCAGGATGACGTTATCCAGCGCATGCAGCTCCAGCTGGTCGGAGACCGTTACATACAGGCCAATCTGCTTGATCGCGCCGGTCGTGCTGGTCTGGCCCATCTTCTGGCCGGTCGGGATGACGCCTTCGGTCAGCTCCTCCGCGTCCTTCAGCGTGTTCCACTTGCGCCACTCGACGGTCTTGCCGTGGTTGCGCGGCAGCGCCTGACGGCCTGCCAGCTGCGCATGCACGAGGTTCGGCCGTGCGTTCTCGAGCAGCTGCGTGTCGTAGAACGTCTTCATGGTCGGCGCGAGCGTGTCGTTGCCGCTGAATGCGGTCGTCTGACCGGTACCGGCGTTTACATAGTTGCCGGTCGCGTTGACGAGCGTACCGGCGTCAGCAAAAAACTGAAATCCGACTTTGGATTTAAACATAGCTTCTTATCTCCTTTCTCAGGGGATCACTCGCTCCCCTCTTGCTGCGCGGCGGCGCATGTCCTCTACCTCCGCGCGTGACCAGTGTGTTTTCATCGGGACGTTCTCTCCGCCCGCAGCGCCGGAGCCGATCTCCTGCGGCCTTGCGCCCTGCGCCTGGATGGTCCGCATGACGTTCTCCCGCGCCTGGTTCGCCACCAGCTGCGCCTGTGCCTGTGCGATCTCCTGTTGGTGGATGACCTCATAGGCCGTCTTCGGCGGCACGCCCGCGCCCATGAGCCGCGCAAAATCCGGGTTCTGCATCTCGGTCTCAAAGTCCGCGCCGTACCGCGCCGTCACATCCCGGGCAAAGTCTGCCTGGATCCCGGCGAAGGCTTCTCGCATCTGGTACTCCTGCAGCTGCCGCCGCATGGCCGTATTCTCGGCCCTGCCGGCGTACTCCTTCTTGAGGGCGTCCGCCGACATGCCCTTTTCCATGGCCTCCGCGCTATAAAGCCGCTCGTCAGCGGAAAAGCGCTGTGCCAGTGCCGCGAAGTCCGTCTTCCGCGGGTCCGACGTGTCGATCCCATAGAGCGCGCCCAGCTGGTCAATGATCGGTGCCATCGCCTCGGCCTGCCCCTTGTACTGGTTCAGCCCGCGCACGCGCTGCTTTACGACCTTCTGCACCGCAGAATCAAAGTCCTGCTTGTACCGGCCCCGGATCAGACTGTCAAACGTTTCTTCCTGTGTACCCTGTCCCTGAGCGTCGGGGACGTTGGCCGGCTGCTGCTGCACCTGCGCCTGTGCGGCTGTCTCCTGCCCGCTCTGCTGACCGGCGACGTCAGCTGCGCCCGTGGTCTGAGCGCCTGCGCCCGTGAATTCGCCTTCCATGCTGTAAATTCCTTTCTGGCGTTTATTCTAAAATCATCGTAGCACAAACTTTTCCTAACTTCACCCCACGCCAGCCAGAAATAATCTCGCCGGAACGGGCCGCCGCAAGCGGCGGCTCTTATCCTCTGAGATCATTTCTTCCTTTCCGACGCGCAAGCCGAGCTTGTGCGTCGGTTCTTATCCCGGCTGCGTGCTTTCTTCCGACTTTTTGCGCGCATTCTCCACGATCTTCGGCTCCTGCGTCTCGCCGGTGTTGATCTCCGGCTTCTCCGCTGCCGCGGCGCTCGCCTGCGGGACTGCCTGTCCGCCCTCCTGCAGGATCTGCTGCGCCAGCCCCTCACCCATGACCGGATCGTACCGGTCTGCCAACGCCAGCGCCAGCTGCTGCCATTCTATGAGTCGCTGCCGCAGGTCCGCATTCTCCTGGACCTTCTGGATGATCGAGTCCTTCCCGTCAAAGTCCATCATGTCGAGCGTTGCAAGCGTCTGGTCCACCATCTGTGGGTTGAAGAACCCCAGCTGGAAGAACTGCAGCGCCAGCTCGTTCTGCGCCATGGACGCATACTCGCCTGCCTTCTGCGCCGAGACCTCAATGTCGAAGACCGGTTTCCGCAGCCCGTCCGGCTGTCCGTTCGCGCCGTAGAGCGTCTGTGGCTGCAGCCCCTGATTGCTGTACTGTACGAACTGCTCTGCCCCGCGCTGCCCGATGATCCGGAACTGCCGCGGCAGATCATAGAACTGCCGGATGCGTTCAATGACCATCCGGATCATCCGCGCGTAGGCCCGGTAAGCCGACTTTGTGGAGTCCTTGCTGCTCCGGCCGGACGCTTCCTGCAGCGCTGCAATGGCCGAGGCCGCCGTCACGCCGGAGCTCGTCGTGCCGTTGTTGACGTCCGTGTTTCCCGTTGTCCACTTGAGCTCCTCGATCTTTTTCTGCAGAATGGCGATATAATTGCTGTTGATCATGTTGACCTGGATCGGAACCAGACTGTCCTGCCCCAGATTCCCATCCACATGCACGAACGGCTTCGTCCAGTCCGCGAATTCCTGCTCATTGACCGACCCGTCCGACCGCTTGAACCACCGAGGCGTCGTCGCCATGATCGCGTTCTTTACGATCGCTTGGTTCATCCGGTCGATCTGCTCCTGCGTCGACTTGCCGATGTCGATATAGCCGTATCCCGCTATGCTCCCCTCCACCGGGAACAGCGCGTCGACCACAAACGGGTATTCCCCGTCGTCATACAGGCCCGTCTCCGCCATGGGCTTCCCGACCGGCTGCTGCACGATGCTGCCGTCCGGCATGGTCATCGTGTCATACCGCTGCTCTGTGTCGTTCTCCGTCGCCTGCAGGATGGTGTCGCCCACCAGCTTCGCAAAGTGCAGCACCTGCCGTCCGTTCTGATATTTCTTGTAATACCAGTCCACCACCATCGACTTGTTGTCAAAATTGATGACGTCGTCCGTGTTGTACTTCTGCTGGATCTGCGGATTGGAGTTGAGCTTTCCCCGCAGCTCCGGGTACTTCTCGACCAGCAGATCGTTGTCCACCATCTCAGTCAGAAAGATGTTCTTCGACTTCTGCAGATCCCGCACGCCCGGTTCCCAGAAGAAAGACAGAATATCCACCGGCTGCACCGAGATATCCCCGAGGCCGTTCAGCTTCGAAGAATCCCACTTTACGTGCCAGATGAGCGTGCCCTGCTTGAGCTTCGTCCACTGGCTGTCCGAATAGACCTCTTCGAAGTCGTTCTGTTCCAGAATGACCGGCAGCACCGAGGAAAGCTTCGCCGCCTCCTCCCGGTCGTCCGGTTCCCGCGGGCGGATGGCCGGAGCCGGATAGGCCGCGATCGCGTCCGCGTGCTTGCCCATGATGACGTTGAAGAGCCACGCTGACGTCCACTTGTCATCCTCCGGGTTCCCTTTTTGGATCCGCTGCCAGCTGCGCATGCGCCACCAGTCCTCCGACGCAATGACCCGCGCCTCCAGCGCGCTCTTGCCCTGCCGGTATTTCTGCAGCGTGTCCATGGCCTTTCTGGCCTGCTCTTCGCCGATGGCCTTTCGCGCCGTCAGCCCGCTCATCTGGTCATTCTGCATGCTCGGTCTCGTCTGCTCTGTCTGCATGCTCTGTGTCCTCCTTCCGCATGTCTGCTGCCGTCAGCATTTCGACCTCATGCCGGATCCCGTCCAGCACAAGCCCCACCACGACCGGCGGCAGCCCCGCCCGGTTGATGTCCCTTACCAGCTGCCCCCGCAGCTGTACCACTGCTTTTGTGATATTCATAGCTCCTCCTATCCGTTATAACTGCTGATTGCCCGGTTGAGCGCTTCCTTGAGCGCAGAATAGCTGTTTGCAAAGTACGTCGCTTCCAGCTTCGTCCCTGCCGATACCGTGCTGACGCTTCCCGCGCCTGTCAGATTCCCGATGGCGTTTGCCGCCTCGTTGTAGATGGCCGCCGTGATCGTCTGCCCGGCGTAGGCCGGCGTGAAGGAAATGCTCCCGTAGCCTCTGGCGGCCCGGACCTCGTTGATCTTCGCCGTCAGCCGGTTCCAGCTCGCCGCCGTCAGGTATGTCACGGCCTTCCCTGCCGCGATATACGCCGCATCGTCACCCGTCCACGCAAACAGCGCGATCTGTGCCTTCGTCTCTCCGGATACGGTATTGGATGTCTTCGAGTCCGTCCCGGCCTTGTTGACGATCCAGAAATAATACGTCGTGCCAGGGTCCAGCCCCGAGACCGTCACCGGCGAGCTGCCGATCGACTGCGTCCCGATGGCCGTATAGCTCGTCTTTCCCCAGTAGAGCGTCCAGCTTCCGTACCCGCCGCCGTTTTTGTCCCACGTGACCGTCGCCGTGTTCTTCGTCAGCGTGACCCCGCTGATAACCGGCGCGACTGCCGTGATCTTCGTCTTGTAGTACACGCGCACGGCCTGCCCGCTCGTAATGGGGATCGTCTCCGTCGCCGCGTGATTTGTCGCATACCCTTCCGACGCGAGCCTGAAATACTGGAATTCATACTCCTGCGAATACGTCTGGTACTGCGTGCCGGACATGGACAGGAAGAACGAATTGCCGATCGTGCCGGAGACGGACCCGTCTGACAGCGTGTGCTGCCCGTCCAGGTAGTTGTAGATCGGAATCGTCGTGGTCTTGCTCTGGTAGTAGACCTTGACTGTCTGCCCCTCCTGGATGGGGATCGGGTAGCTCGCTCCATGCTCTGTGTTGTAGTTCTGCGACGAGAGCCGGAAGTACAGGAAATGATACTGCTGCGAGTACGTCTGATACTGCGTGCCCGCGGCCGAAATGTAAAACGTATCTCCGATATCGCCTTTGAAGGACCCGCTCGCCAGCTGCGTCAGGTTATCCAGGAAGTTGAGAATGCTGACCGTCGCCTGCGAGGTCGACTGTGCCAGCGTCCGCACGCTGATGGAGTTTGTCTCGGCGACAAGCGCCCCCGTGTTGCTGTTGTAGATCCGCACGCGGCAGATATACAGCGTGTCCGGCGTCAGCCCGGTAATGACCCGATGGGCCGTCGTCGTGCCCGCAGTCGAGTCCGTCACCGTCGCCATGACCTGTCCGGCCAGGATATATTCATATTTTCGCTTGTATGTCGTCGTGGACGACATGCCAGAGACCGTCAGCGTAATGCTTGTCGGCGTACCCGACGCGCCGGACAGCGTTGCCATTCAGCCAGCCCCCTTATCCGAACACCGGCGTAATGCCGGTGATGCCGCCGGACGCGGAGAAGGCAATGCTTCCATTTGCCCGGATCTGCATGCTCGCCGTCCCGGCCGCGTTCTGCAGATATACCGCGCCGCTCGTCGACCGGATACGCACCGCCGGGCCGGACAGATCGACCGCATATTCCGCCGTGCTGGAGGACGTAAACTGCAGGCTGCCCTCCGCGCCGCCGATCGTGCCGTTCGAGAAGTTTGTGCCCGCGATCTCAAGACCGTTGCTGATGATGTTGATCTCATCCATGATCTGCTTGAGCTTCGTCTGGATGCTCGTACCGTCGAGCTTCAGATCCGTTGCGTTGATCGTTCCGCCGATCTCAGCCCCCGTGCACGTCAGCTTGCCGTTCGCGTCGACCTTGAATTTGTCCTTGATGGAAAGCCCGCTCGTGCCGAAGTACATGCTCGCGCTGCCTCCAAACTCATTGGCCGTGCGGAAAATGCTGCTCTCCGAGATCGTCCACGGCCCGAACGTCGAGTCGGCTGCCGCCGTGATCTTCCCCGACAGCACCGCCCCCGCCGCCTCCAGCGTCCCGGACGGGAAGTGGAGTTTTTTATTGCTGAGATACGCGACCTCCTGCCCGTCCTGCCAGAAGCTCACCCGGTCCGGCGTCACCGTCACCAGCTCGTTCTTCGTCTGGTCGATGACCCGTTCTCCGCCGTCCGTCACCGTCGTCTCGATGTTCCCCACGCCCACGCCGTAGACCGGCACAGTGTCCTTGTAGTAGAGCAGCCCCGTCTTGATGTACTGCTGCGAATTCACCGAAAACTGGTTGTTGACGCCCGCCGTGTAGTCATACAGCTGTTTGATGCCGACGGAGTTTCCCTCGATCGTCAGCTGCGTCTTCTCGAGATACTTGCCGAAGTCCGAGATGGCCACATAGCTGCCGGACAGCTTCGTCGACCACGTCTCCGAGTTCGCCGCGGCGAAGTCCGCCGTCTTGATGATGAGCGCTTTCAGCGCTCCATAGCCGGAGAGCGTCGTTTTCTTCTCCGCCTCGGAGAGGCTGTCCGCGTCGATGGCCTGCGAGATCTCCGTCAGCGTCGCCTTCGCCGACCAGTCGGCGAGGTTCAGCTGCTCGGTCACGCTGCACAGATACCGCCGCATGCTCTCCAGCTGCTCCTGCGTCGTCTTCCCCGCGATCGACGGGTATGCAAGTGTCAAAGATCCCATTACGCATCACTCCCCGCTTCCAGCACCCGTGCCAGACTGAACAGCTTCATCTCGCCCTTCCCCGTCAGCCGGAACTTCAGGTGGTCACATCTGGCCGGGCGGATGGGCAGCAGGAAGGTCCGCAGCCCCCGGCCCTCAATGTGCCCGCAGTGCCGCCAGACGCCATCGGAATCGTACTGCACCCAGAAGTCGACGCTCGACCCCTTCGGCAGCTGCATCCGCAGGTTGATCCGGGACACATACTTCTTCCCGACCAGCCCATACGTCATGATCCCCGTCTCCGCCATCCAGCCGACCGGGCCTTCCAGCGTCCCGACACTCCCGTACACGGTTTTGAGCGTCCCGTCCTCAAGGAAATACAGCTCATCGTCCACCCGGGCAAAGTCCTCTGCGTGGGTGCTGTCCTCCCTGTGCCAAAGACCCTTTCTCGTGTCGTAGACGAACAGCGACCAGTTATGACCTTCATCCTCCATGCTGATGAAATACTTCCCTCTGGCGCCGCCCGCCACGGCGTTGTAATACAGCTTCGTCCCGAAGCAGCTTCCGATTTCGCTCGGCAGACTCCCGTCGTACACGCAAACGCCCATCCGCGATTTGTAATACAGCCGGTCATCCACCACGACCAGGCTCTTGCTCGACCCATTCTGCACGCCCGCGCATTTCTGCACGACCACCTGATGCGCCCCCGTCGCCGACGGATACACCCGGTGGAAGCAGTCTTCCTTGAAGAAGATCGGGCTGTCGGCCAGCGTCGCCGCGCCGGTCCACTTCCCGTCCGTGCCGCAGCTCGCGCGCCATGAATCCGTCGACACGCCCTGGTAGCACTCCCAGTTTTTGAAGTCCCCCAGCTTGCAGCAGTAGATCTCATTGACGGTCTCGCCGTCCGCCACGCCGTACTTGCAGCCCCACAGCCGGTTCCCGCTCTCGGTGATGAAGTCCATGCTTGGGACCTTCCGCGCCGTCTTCACCGTCCCGCTCGTCACCTTCGTCGTCTCGTCGACGAGGCCGACGATCACGAGGTAGCTCTCGCCCACGTCGTACAGGATCTGGCTGCCGTTGAGCTTTTCGACCTGCTCGTTTCCGCTGAGGCCCGAAAGCTGAATGCCGTCATACTGCTTGAAACCTCGACCGATGCCATTGGCAGAAAGCTTCAGATACACCGTCGGCACGGATACCCACTGGCTCGTCGCCTCCGCCCACTGCTTGAGCGTGTGGAGCTTGCCGGACGTGTCGAGCCAGTACTGCCCGTTCGACGGACTCTCCGGCTGGCTGGCCTGCGTGTAGCTGACCGTCAGCGCCGTCCCGTCGACAAGACACAGGGAAATGTCAATGTTCGTGCTTGCCGCGTTGACGGTGTTCTCCTGCCCCATGTACCCGTTGTCGGAATACTTCTCGGTGTTGAAGTAGATCCCGTCCGGGAAGATGCACAGATACGCGCCCATGGAAATGAGCTGCTTTTCCCCCGCCGAGATCGACACGGACGGCATATACGCCTCCATCGAAGCGCCGTTGATATAAAGCACCTGGTTCTGCACCCAGCACAGTGCATCCTTCGCCAAAATCCCCTGCACGCCCTCGATCGCCTGCGCCGTCCCCCGCCTTGGCCGCGGCGCGAGCAGCGGATAATCATCCGCCGACAGATTCTCCATGTCATAAAACTCTCCGTCCGCCAGCTCGAGGTTGTGGTTGTATCCGAGAAAGACTTCCGTCATCATGGTCTGCTTCTCAGTCTCCGTCAGTTGTGGTGCCAGCATGGCCTTACCTCCGTTTCATCATGTCCAGCGGATCAAAAAGGATCCGCTGCTCTTTCACCGCGCGGATTGGCTTGATCGGCCGCGACATGCAGAAATATCTCCATTCGTCCGCGACGTGGTCTTCCATCGTCGTATCCAGATCCTCTACCTTGTGCTCGTCGTAGATGAGCAGCGGGATCGTCCGGATGAACGCCCTGCAGGTGTTGAAGACATACATCCGCGGATATCCGTCCTCGTCAAACTGCAGCCGGTAGTGGCACTGCATCCACCCCGCGATCCGCTCGTTGTCGCCCTTCGTGAAATATACGCCGTACCGCGCTGCGGTATCTGCGATCGACTCGCCGCGTGACGCGTCCCAGATCGCCGGATCTGCCACGCCGAGGATGTTCTTCCCCTTCAGCCAAGGGTGCTGTGTCTCTGTTTTGTGGATCTCCGAGAACTGTTGATCCGGCGTCCACTTGACGCCCTCGTTCGGTGTCTGCGTGCAGCCGTACAGCTCCATGATCCGGTAGATCGTCCCGTCATAGTCAACTGCCCACCATGCGCAGGAGAACGGCTTCCCGTAGCCGAAGTCATAGCTCCGGCAGATCGTCCATCCGTCCGGAATCTCAAACGGCTCGATGACATGCGTCCAGCGCCGGTCCGTGTAATGCTTTGGGTCGTCCACGAACTCTTCAAAAAACTGCCCTTCGTATGCGTCCCACCGGCCCTCGAGCCATGCGGCGCGGCGCGCCGGCGGCAGCTTCTCCAGTTCCCGCAGGTACTTCGGCTGCGCCTTCATAAGCGCCTTGTTGTCCTGTACCTTCGCCTGAATGAAAAAGTAATCATCCGGGTCCTCATCGTCGTTGAAGTTCCGGTCGACAAACACCCGCTTGAAATACGCATGCCCCGGGCCGCCGGGGTTCAGCGTATAATACGTCCGCTTTGGAAATCCGTTCGTTCCTCGCACGCAAGCATTGATCGCATCGATCCACGATTTCTGCATCTGCCCGGCCTCGTCCAGGAATACCACGTCGTATTCTGCGCCCTGGTATTGTCCGACGTCGCTTTCCTTTGCGCAGTAGCCGAAGGAGATCTTCGAACCGTTCGGGAATGTGAATTCCTTGTCCGTCTTGTTGTACTTCGCAATCCCATGCAGCATCCCCTGCAGCGGCGCAATGTGGTTGTTCTGCAGTTCCTTGTATGTCCTTCTGACGATCAGCACCTTGATACCGGGATACTTGCTGGCAAGCAAAATCGCCTTCACGCGCACAGCCCAGCTCTTCCCACCGCCGCGGGCGCCGCCGTAGGCGATATGCCTGTGCTTGTCTTTCAGGAAAAGCACCTGCTTCGGCTGCGCAGTTCCAAGATCCAACGTCTTCATTCGCTGGACTCCTCCGCGTCATTTTCCAGCAGGATCCGCGTTCCGCCGGTCTCCTGCTTTTCGTCCCCGGCGTCTCTGCGATACCGGAACGCATACTCCAGCGCGAACTGCGCGCCCCGCTGAGAATCCCGGTCGAACAGTCTTTCGGCCGTATATTGTTCCACGCGCGTCTGCGCGCGCGAAATCGAGTCCATAAATTCTTTCCTGGCCTTGTAGTTATACAGACTCTGCTTGCTGGAAAAGCCCAGTGCCAGCGCAAGCCCCGGGATCGTCGGCGGCTTCCGCCCCACCCAGACCGGAGTCCCGTCTTTCTGGTTGAAAACGATGCGCCCGTCCTCATCCCGCAGGATCTCTCCCTTGCAGCTCTCAAAATACGCCTCGATCAGCCCTTCGATCTGCCCCACGGATTCATACTTCGGTTTCCTCGCCATGGCTCACGCCTCCCTTCTGCTTTTCAGCATAGCGTATCCGGAAAATCTTTTCACCCCACGCACGCAGAATGAGCGCATACGGCGTTCCGCATGCGCTTCGGCTCTCATTCTGTTCTTTCGTAGTATCGGAGCTTCGCCGCCGCGATGCTGCACCGCACGTAGTCAAAGCTGGCGCAGTATCGCGTGATGTAGTCTGACGTCTCCCGCCTCTCAGGAAATGCGAGCACGCATTCTCCCTCGCAGCGTATCGTCTTTTTCCCGGCTGCCTGCCAGAATGGGCAGATATACTCCCTGTGCCAGTAGTCGCTCGTCCCTATCACCCTTTCGTTTTAAAACCTTACGCATATACAAGGTTTAATTTAAGCGGCTCCCGTTCCGCTTGTGTTCTGATCTTGGATCGACTACATACTTATAATATTGATACCCGTACTTTGTCGTCCGGGCCTCTACGAGGATGTAACCTCGCGGGGCAACGGGCGGATGCTTGGGGCTGTACTCGCGCACGGCCTCGGTCGCAGGTTCCGGCTCCGGCCGGACGCAGCTGCGGCTGGCCTTGTACCGGTGCCCGCCGAATTCCTTTTTCCAGTGGCCGTGCAGGTAGTCGGCCAGCGCCTTATAATCCCGGCCGTGGTCGACTTTGTTTCCATTTTCGTCCATGTAATAGTTGTGTTCCCGTAAGTGCCGAACCTCGATCACGCTGCCGAGGCCCCAGATCCTGCCGATCTCATCCTCCGGAATGCCGTCCGAGATCATGTGCAGATGGAACCGGCTCGTCGACTTGCCCTGCCCGTAGACAATCACGATCTTGGCGTTTGGGTATTTATATAGTAGGCGGCGATAGAATCTGTTCCGAATCTGCCGCATTTCGGCAGCAGTATGTACCTCGTTCTCGGCGTCGAGCGTCAGCGTGGAATACAGGCTGGTCGGGCCGAAGTTGGCATTGACGAGCGCTTCTAGTTTCCCCTCGGAGATTTTCCGGTTGAATTCGTCCTGCTCTTCCCGCGTCTGGAACCGCGGTTTCTTCGGCCGGCTGGTCTTCGGATCTGTGCCGCCCGCCACCGTGTACACGATCTGCTCGCAGACCCTCCCGGAAAACTTCCGGCGCTTGTGTCTCTTTACCATAGCTCCTCCTGCCTCGGTTTATTTCCCGAGGCTCGCAATGATGCCCTTTTCACGTTCAGACAGCTCCCAGACGTGCGCGGCGGCTTTCTCGGCGACGGCTTTCTCGGCGGCGGCTTTCTCAGCGGCGGCTTTCTCGGCGGCAGCTTTCTCGGCGGCAGCTTTCTCGGCGGCAGCTCGGTTTGACAGCAGCAGTCCGTCACCAAAGATTCTCTTTCCCGTCTCGCGCTGACTATCCAGTTTGGTAACGTACGTGCAGTCCTCGCGCTTAACCGCAAACTCTACACCGTAATGCGCATATTTCTGCAGCATGGCTGCCGTCAGCACATGGTCCGGATATGTATATTTCGGCAACTCCCGTTTCGTCTGCGACTTTATCTGCCGCATCGCCCGCTCGACTGCCCTTCCGAGTGATGGGGCGCTCTGCGCGATGTTTCCTCCAAAACTTGTTACAAACGCCGTGTGAACGACTGCGCCATTTTCATACGTGATGTCTGCATCGCAAATGATGTGGTTCATCCTCAGCACAACTGATCGGCCGGAGAGCGCCGTGAGCGATGGCGCAAAAAGAAAGAACGCAATCCCTCTGTCTATATAGAATTCGCAGATTTTTGAAAGAATCGAAAAAGGCGGGTTGTCCAGCACGACGCAGCCGTCCGGATAGTCAAAGCGCTCATAGTCCCCACCCGGATAGAATGGCCGCACGATGCAGGCCGGGTCAATCCCATATTCACTGCACGCCCAATCCCGGATCGCATCATAAACAAGCGGTGGCGTGTAGCAGTCGTCCGTTGTCTTTTTGGGTTTGAATTTCTCCGTGAACGCATCGTATTCCGGGTTGTCATCGAATAAGCATCCCTGTTCCCATTGCATGCTGTAGCCCTCCTTTGTTTTTTCTGCCCGCTCAAAGCGTGGCCGGAAATTCCGGCCATGCGTTCAGCGTCAGTCCTTGTACCCGCACGCCATACACGTGCATGTATTTTCCTCTAAATTGTGATGATCTCCCGCCTCGACTGGCGGGTAAATTTGCGTTCCGGGCAGAATCGGCATTCGGTGCAGCTCCAGGCGCCGCGGTAGTTGTTGCGCGTCGGGCAGAGTGGGTTGTAGCAGATCCCGGAGCCTGCCCGCTGCGGGCCGCGGCCGAATTTTTTCTTCTTCGGTTCGGCTTTTGGCTTTTTGGCTGGATTCTTCTTGGTGACGAGCGTGGCCGCGCGTTCTTTCCGGAAGCAGCCGCAGCTTTTTGCATGCCCGTTCCGGAGGTATTTTCCGTCCTTGCTGCAGATGGTCCCGCATTTACACCGGCAGATCCAGTGTGCCGTGTCTCCTTTTTTACTGGTATCCCGCCCGATGACATGTAAATATCCAAAATCCGTTCCCGTCAGATCAACTACGTGTGACATTTCCATTCTCCTTTCGTCAGGGGCCGGTCTCCCGGCCCCTATGCAGAGCGGACTTGCACCGCCTGCGCCTGCGCGTCCCCCTGTCGCCGCAGACGAGCTGCCCTTGTCTGCTCAGGCAGCTTTCCATAAGGAGGTAACACGATGCCGCCGGGCGATCCCGACACCCGGCGTGGGGTAACGTTGACGGTTCCCATTCGCGCGCACGTTCCACACGCGCTTTTTATCCCCGGCCCGCGGGCTTGAGGTGTCGCGGGCCGGGTGCAGAGCCGGGGTGATCCTCCCGCAGCCGTCTCATGGCGGAGCGGCCGCGGCATAAGTCCGAAAAAATATGGTCCCCCGGCTGATTGCTGATCTTAGTCCTCGGGCTGTCTGATGTCTTTGTGCCGCAGCCCGTCGGCGTTCTCGGTCAGCGGCAGCGCCTGCCGCCGCGCGTGCTCCTCCTGGTTCCAGCCGCACCGCGCGCAAAGAACCGGCGCGAGCTTTGCATACGGACAGGCATTGCCCTGCTTCGGCAGCCCGCATGCCTCGCGCGGGCTGCTCTCGTTTTTTTCTTCCGGCATGTTTAAATCTCCTGTATGTCGGTCCCAAATTTTGACCGCATGAATTTGCGGTTGCGCAGATACTCCTTTGTCCGCGTCGGCTTGGACTTCACATCTTCGACGACGAGCTTGCCGCCGAATTTGTACGAAAAGTCCGCCGTGTACCGCACTGCGCGGATGCGCTCGCCGGCCTCGGTGATGTAGCTCTCCTGCAAGGTGAACTGCGGCTGCAGGCGCAGATCGGAGATGATCCCGGCCCGAAGCATCACCATCAGCTCGTCATACCGCCGTGCCTCCTTCTGGCTGTCGAAGCGCAGCTCTCCGCGCTCGGCGGGCGCGCTGTGATACTTCGAGGCCTTCTTCGGCGCCGCGGCAGCCCCCGGCATCTGCTGCCGTGCATAAAGCTCCCGCATCCGCGGCGGCATGTCCGCCATGCTTTCAAACCGCAGCCCGCTCATTCTGTAGCGCCCCAACTGCAAAAATTGTCCGGCTCGACTGCAGGAGCGTTGAGAAAGGACGTGCGGGAAAAACACCGGCCTTCGATCCTGTAAATACAGTCCTTGCACCGCACCACCGGCGCAACGTCGGCGGCGGGCACTTTTTCAAGTAGTTTTACTGCAACGAGTACGGCGCAATTCCCGCACAGCCCAATGTCCGAGCACGTTCTGCATTGCTCCGATTTTATGTATTTCAGCGCCGCTTCGCGGCTTATGTATTCGTCAGGCATGGTCGGCCTCCTTATCGCACGAGGAAAGCACGCTGTCGTCCAAAAACGCACGCGCCGTGTATTTCCCGCCGCATTCGCACGGCTCTTTTGTCCGGTAAACTGTCCAGTTCGGAGTCGACATCTTTTCGTCCACCGGCGCGGCCTTCCCGCACCGCTCACAGACCGGCGTCATGTCCATCATATCCATCATGTTTTTACGTTTTGCCATCCTTCTTGCCCTCCATTTCCTGCAGTGCCACCTCGCGGCTGATGTATTCGTCATCCATCTTCGTCATCTCCAAAGTGCTCGTCGTATTCTTCCGGCGTGATAAACTGAATATCGTCACCGGTATAGCCAAGACCGTCGAGGCACATCAGCTCTATCAGCGTATCTTTATTGATACACTTGCACAGATCTTCATACGGGATCGTGTTTTCTGATTCGAAGCTCATCTGCGCTCCGAACTCTCCTCGGACGGTAAAGCACACACGGTTTTCAACCATCCTTCTTGCCCTCCATTTCCTGCAAAGCCTTCTCGGCTTCTTCGCGGGTGAAAAAAGTGTTCTTTCCGAATCTATCTGGGCTAAACGTGCGCTCATTCGTATTCCCTATTTTATCGACGTTCTCACTGTAAACCCATGAGATACCTGTTTCATCCACCGCATACCCTACCACCGCAAATTCGAGAATCTGCTTGGCGTTTACGAAATAAACCGTCTCGCCCACCTTGCACGGCGGGATGATGCACCGGCCTTCCTTGTCGGCCTCGGCAAGCTTGCGGATATGCTTGAGCAATGTAAGCTGCTCAGTCAGCGTTTTTGATTCTTTCAGCGCGTAATCGAACAGTTTCCCCAGAGCGGTTACTTCCTCCGGCTCAAGCCCCGTGTCCTCGTAGGCTTTCAGCCGTCCGTACAGATCGCGGGCCATCTTGCGGAAAATATCCTTGCCAAAGCCGTTGCTCGTTGGGCCGTTGATCAGCACGTTGAGCGTGCTGTCCCGGAACTGCTTCCAGTCGATTTCCTTGCCGCCGATCGCGGCGTGCAGAAATCGGTCGGTGCCCGGGGCTACGTTGATATTAGGACTTGTCAATCGTTCCATAGCTCTTCCTCCACATACCGCCAGCTCTGCGGCGGGCGGGTGATTGGCCCGGGCGCAAGTCCGAATTTTGTCTGCCGCAGGCCGGTAAACTCCCACAGATCGCGCGGGTGATCGTAAACGCGCAAATCTGAGATGTGCCAGCCGAAGCCGGTGGCAGCTCCGAGATACCGGTGCAGCTCCGCAGGCTCTAGGCAGGTTGGCCGCGCAACATCCGACGGGATCCTTCCCGCGCCGTTAATGTTGATGATTTCATCGCACAGAAATTCCCCGATGACTTTGCCATTCCCCCGATATGCTCCGCCGCATTTAGTAGCCTTGAAAACATCCGCTATTTTATCAGGATGGAGAGACCGTTCCCTTTCCCTCAAGATCCAAAGCATATCAGCGCTCTGCGTGCAGTAGATGTAGCACTTAAACGGCGTATCCATCTTCGGGCGCGTCTTGCGCACCTCGATCGTTTTCTCTCCGCTTATGATCTTCTCACACCACTCCGGGCGGATGCTAATCAAAACAGCTTTACTCATGCTTGTCTCCTTCCTCCGGCGCGCCGCGCCATTCCCAGTTGTCTGTGCTGCTCCCGATTCCGGAGCAGTTCATGCACGCGCAATCCGGTTTCTTCGCGCAATTATCGCAGTCTTCTTGGTCGGTCGGCTTAAACCCTTCCGTGCAATCCCAAAACCTCGCACAAAACATGCAGCCAGCTTTCCGAATCTCCTTTTTCAGTGCCGCGTTCTCGGCGGTCAGTCGCTCGATGAGACTGGCGGCCGCGGCGGCTAAATGCTCGACGCACTCCCTATCTGGGAAAATCGGGCACACCCCACAACTTGAGCAGTCCCTTTTGGCGCATTGCCGCAGCGCCTGCACGATTTCCTTATCTGTCATGGTTTTCCTCTCCAATACTCATTAAATTTCTTTCCCGTAATAATCGGGCGGCACCATTCGCGTTGGAATCTCCGCCATTCAGAATCGTACTTTCCGTCCTCTCCGCGAAACAGCATGGCATACGGCACAAATCCGGCCTGCATGGTCTGGGTCAGACGATTTTCTGCGTCCGCAAAGCTGTCGCCGTCGTAGCCGCACAGCACATAGCAGCACATGGTGTGGCTCGCTGGGCGAAATCCTGCCGTCCGCAGCTTATTTCCCATCTCGATCAGAGGTTCCAGATCATCACGAGTGTCATATGCCGTGTATAGACGCGCCGGTTTTACTTCATACAGAAGATCCGCTTGCCATTTTTGAAGCAGCGCCGGTTCCAATCCCCCTGTAAAAACAGATCTGTGTTTTTGCCTCTTGAGCATGTCACAGACTGCCCGAAAATGCGCTTCTGACGTTCCCAGAATGTTATCATCGAGGATGTTCCAGCCGTCCATGATCGGCAGCTCTTTGATTTCTCCGTGTGCGCAGCGCGGCACGGAGCAGAACCAGCAATCCTTTGTGCAACCGCGCGAGGTGAAGATCATTCCGTCCCGCAGATACAGCCCGGGCGTAAAGCCTCCCATGCGATCATCAAACGCCGGGCCGCCGACCTCCACCGGAACTCCGAGGATCTGCCATGCGTAGTACAGATCTTCGGCCTTTTCGAGATCCCACGTAAACGTTACGGAGATATGTACCTCTGTCACGCCCGCCTGGATGCAATCGGCGATATTCTCGATGGTCGGCGGACCGAAGAACGCCAGCGCATCCGTCGGCGACATGGCCGTTTTACGCGGGAATACGCGGGCGATCATCTTGCCTCATCCCTCCCCGGTGTTAGCTTGGCCAGCATGATCTGGCCGAGATCCGCAACGCAGACCAGCCGCCCGCGGCTGTACACCATCAGCTTCTCGCCCTGGATCTCCATCCGGTCTGCCTCGATGTTCGTGATATCCTGGCAGGCGTCACACACGAACCTCATATCAGCGCCCCCGGCCGGGTGTCCGGCGTGTAGTGGAGCTTGGTCGCGCGGGCGTTCTGATGGTACTCCGGGCGGGTGAATTTATAGCCCCAGTGCTTGGCTGCGGTGAAAAGGGCCGCATAGCCGTCCTCGGCGCGGACGGTCACTTTCTGGTCTCCATATGTAACGGAAAAGTGGTTCTGTCCGGTGTATCCAGCCTGTGCGATCACGGCGGGGCGCCGCGGCGCCCGCTCGCCGGGGTAATCGATGCTATTTTGCAATGTGTTTGCGCCTCCTTATCTGGTTGTCGGCATGGACCATCTGCTTTCCCGCTGCTAGATCGGGCTGCAGGCTGTCCCTGTCGCGGTGGTTTACATCGTAGATGTGGTTCCGGATGCTCTCATATAGCGTCCATGTGCAGCACCCGGCGCGGCATGTGCCGCTTCTGTCCGGGCAGTTCCGGCCGCAGGGCGGCGGGATGGGCCGCATGCGCGGCGCAAAATAATTCACTCCGCTTCCTCCTGTACGTGCTGCAGCCATGCCGCGAGCGTTTGCAGCGCCGTCTCGCGCTGCAGCAGGTCTTCGACCGTGTCCTGGTCGACGCGTGGCATGCTCTGCAGGATCTCCCGGTCATTGGCGCAGTCATCGGCAAAGGCCAGGACGGCGTCGATGATGTCGGCCAGCTGATCCGGCCGGAGCTCGACCGGGATCTTCGGCTCGTCCTTCACCGGCTTCACAGGATCCCGTAGGTGGTCAGGCCCAGCGCGATCGCGCCGGTCGCGACGCATGCGTCGGTCATCTCTGCGTACCCGGCGATCACCGCCAGCACAAAGGCAGCGCCGCCCAGCCACACGCAGCAGGTCTTCACCACCCGCCGCATGGCCTCCCGGTACCGCAGCTCCTCCAGCAGCCGCTCCTGCCGCTCCCTGGTCTCTTCCTCCGGCTCATATCCAAGCCGTTCCGCAAGGTTGGTTCTCATTTTTTCTCCTCCGTTTCATCCGTTGCGGTCTGTACGGTCTCTGCCGCTTCGATCTTTTCCAGCATCCGCTCGATATTCCTGTGTTCCTTCTCAATTCTCTCGAGCTCTTTCCCGATGGCTTCCCGCCTTGCTTCGCTGCCCGGCTCTCCCTCTTTGAGCCGGAACGCATCCGCATCCATCCGGATCATGTTCCTTTCGAGCATCCACTTGAGATACAGCCATTCTGCCGTTGTCAGAAGCAGCTTTTTCATGCCTTCGCCTCCTGCAGACGTTCTGCCGATTCTACCAGTGCCAGAAGTCGCTTGTATTTCTTCACCTTTTCCCGGTCGCACTTTGCGAGGTGCGCAGCCCGTTCGGTCATTTCCTCGTTCTCAAATTTGGCTGCGGCGAGCGCTTCGGCCTCATTGTGGGTCGCGATCACAAGCAGCTCCAGCGTGTGCTTCAGCTCAAACCAATCGTCTCCGCTGAGAATCAGTTTTCGCATTCCGCTTATCCTCCTTCGTCTCCTGCATCCGCCTGACGAGCCGCGCCAGACGGGCGTTTTGTGTAACGAGCTTCTGCGCGTCCAGGTCCAGCCCCTTGCGCTTCAGCCCGTTTATGATCTGCGCTGCCTGGCACTCACACACCATCGCCGCTTCGATCAGATCGTGCAGCTCCTGCGCATCCAGCGTCAGGGTGTAGGTCTTTACCTTCGCCATGCGTCAGCCTCCTATCTCTGTACCATCCACCGTGCCAGCTCCGTGAGCGACACCGTGTACTTGTTCCCGATGTGCCTGGCCGGGAACCGCCGGTCGGCCAGCAGCGTCCGCCGGTCGATGCCCAGCGCCGCCTGACATTCCGTGATCCCGATGGCCGCGCGCCCCGGGAACATATCGGTCAGCAGCTCCAGCTGCGGCCGGTACCCTTCCAGCTCTCTCGGCATCCCCTCACGCCTCCTTTTTCTCGCTCATCAGTTTCGCCGGCTGCACCATGGCTGCCATGCCCTGCATAAAGATCAGCGCCTTCTCACGCATTTCCGGCGTAAGCTTGTTGATTTCCGCCGAGATCTTCTCGGCCTGCTGCTTCTGCTCCTCTGACATTGATCTCACCTCGCTCGGTTTATTCGTTATGTATAGACTAGCATGTGATACGTATATTGTCAAGTATTATTTTATACATTTCACATATTTTTTGATTGACAAATATGCGTGCCTGTGATACTCTCATTTCAGAAAGAAGGTGAATCCATGAACACAGTGAATGAACGAATCTCGTTTTTAATCAAAGATCAGGGTCTGACGCAGTCCAAATTTGCCGAGCGCATTCACCTGACACAAGCTCATGTCTCTCGAATATGCTCCGGCACATATGTCCCAACCGAGCGCACGATCTCGGATATCTGCCGGGAATTCAACGTCTCCCTCGCCTGGCTCGAAGACGGCGAAGGGGAAATGTATGTGCAGCGCAGCGCGAATGAGGATCTGGCCCTGCTGGTCACAGATATCATGTCCGACGCCGACGATTCCTTCCGCAAGCGCTTTATCTCCCTCCTGATGGCGCTGCCGCCGGAAAAATGGAGCGAAATTGAAAATTTCGTAAAAAAATTAAACGGAGACGCTTGACCGTCTCCGTTTATTTTTGTATTCTGGTAGGGGGTGGTATTTATGGATATTCCCAAAATCGTCACATACTGCGGTTATGGTTTCATTTCTTGGTTCATCGGCAAGGTCTTGCTCGAAATCCATACAAGAAAATTCCCGGACGGCCAGCAGGAAACAGCGTTCATGTGGATTCTGGATCATGTGTTGATGTGGATTTCGATTATCTTCTTGGTTCTCGGCGCTGCCGTGAGTCTCGCCGCTTACTTCGTACATTTTGCTGAGTTTTCCCGCCACATGAACAAGTGGGAGCAAAAGGAGCGCGACGCATATACGCGCGGCTATGACGACGCTAAAAATGGACGCGTATTCCGTCTTCCTCCGCAAGATTAAATAAGGGTGGTATTTATGTTCAAGCGCCTCAAGTCCGGGAACGCTTTTGATAATGGCCTAATGATTGCCTACATCCTTGCATTTATCTTTTTGCTTGTCAGCTGCCAGACAAACACCTATACCAAGCAAGAGGTTGAAGAACTGAAGCAAGAATATGAAAGCCAACTCGAAAATGCCCGCGAAGATAGCTACCAAGATGGCTATGACGACGGATACGATGATGGTTACTCCGTCGGTTGGGACGATTCCGCTCTCGAATACGGGGACAATTTTTCTGATACCCCCACTAGTCAAAGTTCACATGTCGTATGGGTAACTCCTGCTGGCAGCAAATACCACCTGCGAAGCTGCAGTGCAATTCGTGGGCATTCTGTAGAGCGTACCACAATCGCAAAAGCCGAAGCCGCTGGCTATACCGCCTGCTCAAAATGCGATCCTTAACTTCCCCGCCGGAACGGTTTCCCGTTCCGGCGCTTACTTTATGATGTTCCGCAGGAATCGCAGGATGATTTTCAGCTGATCCAGTGTGGCCCGCTCTAAAATGTTTTCAATCTGTTCCATCGTCTTTTCCATCTCCGTCTCCATTTCTCCACAAAAACCGCGTTCATTTTTTGTTAATCTTTGCCTCTTGTTCGCGCCTCCCGCAAGTTGTAAGATATAGGTAGGCGTGCCCGCGCCGCTGGCCGAACAACGGCGCGGGCTTTTGCTTGCGCAGGCGACCGGGAGCCGTCTGTAACTTTAGGGTAGCCTGTCCACGGTAGTCTTGTAAAGATATGGCAGTTGCTTTTTGCAGTCAGACGTCTTGCTTTTTTGGGGGGAATGACATGTTTTGAAGGAAAAATTATCTGATTTATGCCGTGAGCAGAAGCAGACGATCACTCCGCACAAAACAAATCAGGACGTCGCCGAAAATACCGACCTTTCCGTCGGCACCGTCTCCCAGTTCTTTCGCGGCGACATCAAAAATCCATCTGTTTACACGGTCGGCCCAATCTGCCGGGAGATGGGCGTTTCTATGGATGAGTATTTCGGCATCCCGCCTGCCGAGCCTGCCGAGCCTGCCGAGCCTCCCGATGCCGAAAAACTCCGTGCCGAGAACGCGGTCCTTCGTGCGCAGCTTGCTCAGCAGCAGAAGTCCCTGCGCATGCACCGGCTTGTGACGCTCATCCTCTTGGGTATTCTTTTGCTGTGTGCCCTTGCGCTTTTGGTCGACGTCCTCAGTCCATCAATCGGCTGGATCCACACATAAATAAAACCGCCCCGGCTCAGCGCCGGAGCGGTATTCTTGGAGGTTTTACGATGCCGATTCCCAAATACTATGTCCGGCCGGACGGCCTGCATGAATCCATTATCACAGTCAACGGCAAGCGCAAAGCGTTTCGCGGCAAGACAGATCGCGAAGTATGGAACAAGATCAAGGTCTACCGTGCTGAAGCCGAGAAGCCAAAGACCGTCCCGTTCTCCGACGTCGCCCACGCCTGGTGGAACGAGATCGAGCCAACGCTTGCGCCGAATTCCCTGCGCAATTATTCCCCTGCCTATGAGCGCGCCGTCGCGCAGTTTGGCCCGGAGGATGTCGCCACGATCACAAGCAAAGAGATTGAGACGTACATCAACCAGTTTGCCAAGACCCACGCAAAGAAGACCGTTATCACCCAGCGCCAGATCATCCGGCAGATCCTGAATAAAGCCCAGCGCGAAGGTTACGTCTCTTTTAACGCTGCGCAGGCAGTTCTTCTCCCAAAGAACCTTCCGCAGAAGCGCCGCCACGCGCCGCCCGCTGATCAGATCCAGAAGATCAAGGACAACCTGAACGACGACTTCGGCCTGTTTGCCTTCCTGATCTATTATACCGGCTGCCGCCGCGGCGAGGCCGAGGGCTTGCGCTACGAGGACATTGACCGGGAGAAAGGCAGGATCTACATCCGCCGCAGCGTCTACCATACCGGTCCGACGCCCCAGATCAAGGAGCCGAAGACTGCCGCTGGCATCCGCCCCGTCCCGTTGCTCCCAGCGTTGGCCGCTGCGCTTCCGCAAAAGGAGCACGGCTATATCTTTTCCAACGACGGCGGGAAAAGTCCGCTCCCCGGCTGGTTCGTCACCGACCAATTCGACGCCTACCGCAAGCGCACGGGCATCACCGTCTCCCCGCACGAGATCCGCCACGGCTACGCGACCGCGCTCTACGAGGCCGGTGTGGACTTCAAACTCGCTCAAAAATTCCTCGGCCACGCGCAGCTCTCCACCACCATGGATATCTACACCGACATCCTCGATACCCGCATTGATAAAGTCGCCGCCCAGATGGACGCGGCATTTTAATTGCACTTTTTTACTGTGTCGGTCACTGTGTTCATACCCGTGTATTTTCGTGCTAGGATATGCTACGTCTTGCTACCTTGCAATTCTCGCAAAAGGTTTTGTTCAATCATAAATAATCCGTCTTTTAACTGCTATTCTACCTAAAAAGATAAAAAATAAGACGCAGGAATTTAAATTCCTGCGTCTTTATCTTTGGTGGACCTGAAGAGACTCGAACTCTGAAAAAACACTGTATTTTCAATGTGAATTTGCAAACTGTGTTTATTCTGTGTCCAGTCCCTTTTCTGTGTTCTCAGCTCCTTACGATATGCTCATAATACTCCATCAGCTTGCGCTCCGGCCCCGGGCCGTCCTTGTCGAGCAGGAACGCCTTGGCCAGAGCAGCGTAGAACTCCGGGCGGTTGATGCCGAACTCTACGGCGACGGGGTAGTAGTCCGAGTACATCATGTTCATGGTCACGCCCCACGCCCAGCGCGGGACCACTGGTGCCTGAATGCCCATGCTCTCGGCAACGGCCGTTGTCTGTTCCATCGTCCAGTGCGGGCCGGTCGAGCCGTCGGCGTTCTTCATGCGGGCCGTCCACGCTTTTGCGTCGTCCTCGGTAAATTCCATCATTTTCGTGGACTCACGAAAATGGTCGTCACCTAGCTTATGCAGCGCGCAGATAGTATCCGCATACACCATAACTTCCTCCGCGCTGCCCAGCGTCACGGGTTTCTCCATGGCCTCGTGCAGCTTGTGATAAAGCTTCTCCATATACTCTTTCATGCTCACACCTCCTGAATATATTTGTAAAGCTTGTCTACGTCTGTCACGTCAAACCGCATATCTTTGTCCTTGATTGAAAACAGCTTAATCTTTTTTCCGTCGATCTCATCCCGAGCGTATTTGTGTAAACGATCGATGTCGACATTTCCCTCCTCGTCAAGCGCCCCAGTCAGCTGCACAAAGAAATTGTCTTTCATTGCCAGCAGCCGCTCTTTCCCGCCGTCCTTTGCCATCCGCATAAGTATAGCCGCAGCTACGCCAATACCTTCCGGTAGCCGTGGAATCAGTTCGCTATTCGCGAATCGCTCTAAGCCATTTAATGCCTGATCTATCGTTACTGTCATTATAGATGTCCTCCTTTAAGGATGGGGCGGCTATTGCCGCCCCTTGCGTTTAGCCGTTGCAGCACCCGCACTTCGGGATCGGGTTGTAGAGCGACTGCGCCGTCGTTGCGGTTCCGGTCGTGACGTCGGCGACCTGCTTGGGGTAAAAGGTCGCGTTGACATACGTCACGATGGAATTGTCGCCGCAGCAGCGCCGCTCGGCCTCCATCTTCACGGCGTCAAGCGCCTCCTTGCGGACGCAGTCCACATCCTGCTTGACGAGCGTAAAGCTGTCCTCGGTGCGCTGGTTGTGGACGGCCTGCTTGCACAGTGCCTCACGGACGTCCTTGAGCTGCCCGTCGATATAACCGTACATCTCCAGCATTTTCTGGTCGTTGTACGTGTTGGCCTTGAGCAGCGCGATCTCGCTGTCCTTCGCGGCCAGCTTCTGTTCCCGGTCGAGATCGTAGCGCGTGACCGGCATGTTTTCGCTGCACGCTGCGCCCGCCGCCATTGCAGCTGCAGCCGGGTTTGCTCCCCAGCCGCCAAAGCCGCCGCCCAGCAGATTGCCCAGCAGTCCGAGCCCGACACCTGCCGTGCCAATGATTCCAGTGGTCAGGGCCGCGTTGGCCTTGCCGTTGCTTGCGTATTCCATAAAAAATCCTCCGGTAAAAGTAGTAAGCTGGCCAGCTCCTATCCTCAGTCTATCGGCTCCGCGCTTTTCCTGGGGGACATCTATGGGGCATTTGTGTACCATTTGTGGGGCATGCTTTCCTCTTAAAAATTTTCCCAGTACCCCTCTTGACTTCTACACATTTTTGAGTTTATACTAATGGTGCGGAGAGATCCGCGAAAGAATCCTGAAATCTGGCACCGCACGATCCGCGGCACAACCATTTCAGGAATCTACAGAGATTGAACGTCGCCGTTCATCATCTGCCCATGAAAGCGGAGATCCCTTGCCGTTAAATAGGGAGCTAAAAAAGCGGAAATCCCTTGCCGTCAAGTAGGGAGCCAAAAAAGCGGAAATCCCTTGCCGTTAAGTAGGGGCTTAAAAAATCATGGGCAACTAAAAGCGAGACTTCTGCAGTCTCGCTTTTTCTTTCCCGGAAAGGTCGAATCTTGGAGAATCTTTTTATCTGCCACATCAGTGAGCGCTATATTTCCTTCCTCCATTCCCGTGACTTCCGTGTCCCGTTCAACAAGGGCCAGCGTCGCCCCTATGTCGGCGTTGTTCTCACTGTCGGGAGCTTCCGTTATTTCGTCCCCATGGAATCCCCGAAACCGAACCATGCCAATCTAAAGCCCGGCAAGCACATTCTGAAGCTTGACGGTGGCCGCCTCGGTCTTCTCGGCTTCAACAACATGGTTCCTGTCCCTGATTCTGCGATCCTTGAATACGACATTTCCGCAGAGCCGGATGTGAAGTATCGCAACCTGCTCCTGAACCAGATCGAGCATTGCAACCGTCAGAAGCTTGCCATTCTGGATCATGCCAATCGTACATACTACGATGTCGTCAATGGAAAGAGCAGCTTCATCTGTAAGATCTCCTGCGACTTCCGCGCGCTGGAGCGCGCATGCAGATCGTATAACCCGAACTATCGTCCGAAAGCCAATCCCGGAACATAGAAAAAGCGCCATGAGCCGTTGCTCATGGCGCTTTCTCTTTGTCCGTTTTCCCTACCAGACGGCGGGCGGTGTTGTAGATGTGCGGCAGGCGGCGGGAGATGGTTTTGCGGTCGACGCCGATCTCGGCGGCGGCGTCCATCTGCGGGAGCCTGCGCACGATATAAAGCTTCACGATCTGCCGATCGATCTCGTCTAAAATTGCCTCGTCGGTGACGCGCTCCCAGTCGCTGCGCGTGAGTGCTTCCAGCTCCTTCGGCAGAGCCAGGCGCGCAGTTATTTGCTGTCACTCCCTTCGGCCCGCCGTCCTGGCAGGTTTTATCTCATGGCAGCAGCCAGTTTTTTCAGGAGATCATCGCCGTACTTGTAGTCGGCGAGATATTTGATCGTGTTGTCCGCAAGTCCGGCCTTTGCCTTGATGGTCTTCTTGGCGTCCTCGACGGCCTTATCGACGGTTTCCGTGTCGTAGTCCACCCACGGGAGCTTGCCGCGCTTCTTCCATACACGGCTGTTGTAGCCTCCCTTGACGCCGATGTTGCCGACGCCGGTGATCTGCACGCCATTATCCCAGATTGGCGTACACTCGACGGCCAAGCCGTCTCCGATGTACAGGCCCCAGTGTCCGGGCATCCACAGGCCTTCGCCTGGGACGAGCTTGTCCCAGCCGGTCGTAGACACGTCCCTGCACTTGGCGATCATGCCGTCTGCGGAGACGTCCGGTACCGCGTTTCCGGCGTAGCGGGCGCCGCCGTGGTAGGCGTTTTTGTTGCCGTTCCAGCCCCACAGGATCCCCTTCGTGAGATTCACGCAGTCAAAGCCAAAGTAGCCCTTTCCGATCACCCCGCGGAATCTGGCCTGCTTTGCGGCGTCATACCAGTCCGGGTATTGCTTTGCCTTCTCAGTGATGATCCCATCCGTGACCGGAGATCCGAAGCAGCCCCACATGTACACGGTTTTGTAATTCTTTGCAACGTCGATGTGCTTTTTTACAAGCTCTGACGCTCTCATAACGTAACTCATACCCGCTCACTCCCGTACAGCTCGTGGTGCAGCTGCAGCACGGCGGCCTCGATCAGCTTGTCGATCGTTTCCACATCAAATTGAATGCCCTTCTCGGCGAGGAAGTTCACGACATACGCCTTTTTCGCCGCGCCGTCCGTCGCGGTGTACAGCTGCTCCGCCGCCTTTACGCCGATCTCAACGTAAGTGCGGAGCGTTTGCAGCTTATCCGCGTCGATCTTCGTCTTGATCCACGGGATCAGAAATGCCGAAACGAGCGCGCTGATGAGCGCGATCACTGCCGAGATGATTTGTGTGTAGTCCATATGTATGCTCCTTTCAATCTTTCAGCACGATCTCTGCGATGCGTGCTGCCGCTTCCGGGCCGTATTTTTCAGCCCATTTATCCATGTACTTCTGCGCGTACTTCGCGCGGTTTTCATTTTTGGCTTTCCAGAGGTAAAACCCGCTGGAAGCCGTCGTTTCAGCCAGCACCGCAAGCGTGATCTCTGTCAGATCTGCACCTGCAGCGCAGGCGATGATGAGCGCGAGGCTGACGAGCGCGCTGCAGATCAGCCACTTCTTGCTAAACTCCATTGCGCTCGCACTGCGCCTCCAGCTGGTGCAGGAATTTTTTCACGTCGCCGTTCCCACCCATCTTTTTATACTTCTCTCCGGCAATCAGGCGCTCGGCCATTGGCATTTCCTCCGACATGATGGTCAGCCGGAGGATCGCCAGATACTGCTCGTCCTGATGCTCCTGCATTTTCCCGAGCTTTTTGTCGATC
>ERZ1034980.293-NODE-293-length-40628-cov-31.069135_pt1 | contig 40628 bp, 24 predicted proteins | sample MGYA00520622_ERZ1034980 | MGnify/ENA primary metagenome ERZ1034980 (study PRJEB33766, sample SAMN09781791) | gut metagenome | biome: gut microbiome | host: Homo sapiens | place: Madagascar | study: EMG produced TPA metagenomics assembly of the PRJNA485056 data...
AGGGTCGTTCTCTATTTTATTATCTATGCTTTCCTACAAAAACTTTACGCTGGCCGTCAAACACTACAACAGCAGGTGACAGCAAAAAAGGCCTCTCTTGGAAGTTCCCCAGAAAGACCTTTTCCAACTATGATCAGCGTAGTATCAGCCGTTTGACGCCGTCATTTCAGCATCCGACTGAGACTTCTCTTGCTCCTGCTGCTCGAGTGCATCCATGATCTTATTTCCATCGACGCTCGGATCCAGCGGGATAGATTCTCCTGCATTAATCGTCGTGTCATAAAGTGTCGTATCTCCACAGGTCACCTTATAGGTGTAACTATAGATATCATAAACCGAGCCAAACTGTGTATCATCTGCCTGCTTGATACGAAAGTCCTGAATATAGGCGTTATTATCAATTTTCTTCGTCACATCAGAAAGTAGAACCTGTACGGCATAATCGTCGACATTTGGCTGAATGTCTATGGTCGCCGTAATAGTTTTTGCATCATTATCGCCGCTGATCTCCATGGATTTTACAAATGGGAAGACCACATGGGTCTTCGAGAAGCCGTCGATCACGTCATCATTCAGCTGATCAAAATCCATCTCATAAGGAGCATCCGCAGGGGCTGTCGTCATAACCGGATCATCCACTGGTGCTTCATAGGTCGGCTTACATGCAGTTACAGAAAGTGCGGCAAGTGCTGTCACGCCAAAGATCATCAAATTCTTCATCGATTTCATATCACATTCTCCTATGGTCTTCTGAAATCAGTAGTCATTCGCATGCTTTCGATGCGGTTACGTCACTGTTTAGGTTTTTAGCCAAATTGCAACGTTGCCTATCATACCATTCTTTCAAGAAAATGCCTAGCAGGTTCACGATATGTTCATAAAAAGTTCAGAGTGTTCTTTATATAGTCGTGTGCTTGATCATCATAAAAAGCCTGATTAAAGAACGACAAGCCCTCAAAAAGTTTGATGATCCTAAAAAAGGTTCCAGGGACTTCTCCCCGGAACCTTTTTGGATTTTTCAATGACTGATGTTCAGAAATTAGTCAGCGATGTACCAATCCTTCGCATCCTTCTTAGCATCATAATCGTCCTTGCTTGCTGCCTTGTTAAGGATCTTACCATCCTTATCTGTCAGCCAGTACTGGTCGTTCTCATCCTTGACAGTCTTGCTCGTCACCTTAGTACCCTGCTTATTAACAAGATACATGCCAACTTCCATATCCTTATAAACGGTTGTGATGCTCTTACCATCAGCAGCTACTGCGCCATAGTTGTTGTCATCATCAGCTGTTGGCTTCAGAATGAGACCAGCAACAGTGAACTTCTTGATCTTACTATCGTACCGAGTCTTAGCCTGACCATTCTTCTGGAAATAGAACTGATAGGTATCATCATCCATCTCGATGTTCTGATATCCAGTCTTCATGGAGCCATCCTTCTCTTCATTAGATGAGAAGAAGAATGCGCCATCGTTGTTAGCAGCGATCCACTCCTTAGCAGTGAAGTCATCTGCACTACCAATCTTGGTTACGTCCTTGTTATCATCGCCAACAGCTACGAAGCCCGTCTGCATACGGCCGCACTCATCGAATGCATAGTACTTACCATTGATCTTCTTCTTCTGATCAACAGTCAGCTTGCCATTCTTACCGAAGTAGAACCATCTGTAGCTATCGTCCTCGTAATCCTTGTTAATCCAGTTCTCACCCGGAATAGCCCAAACCCAAGTGTTCTTTCTCTGAGAACCATCGCCATTGAGATATGCGATATTTGTAGCTGTAGTACCAGTAGCAATCTCATCGAGTGCGGACCATGTATTGCCATGCTGAATAGCCCACTCATCAACCATGCGGCCGTACTCATCGAATACATAGTAAACGCCGTTGATCTTCTTACGCTTGCTAGACTGCTTGATGCCGTTGCCATCAAAGTAGAACCAGTAATTCTCGGTATCACCGTCTTCCTTCTCTACGTTAAGCTGAGCCCAACCAGTCTGAGCATGGCCATCGTTCCAACCGTTGAAATAGTAATCAGCGTGCATCCAAGCCTGCGCATCGTCGTCATCCTGAGTGTGGGAATCAGTATTAACCCAGCCATAAAGCATGTGGCCCTCAGAATCGAAGGCATACTTAAGGCCGTTGATGGTCTTAACCTTATTCTTTGTAAGCTTCTTGTCGGACTCGGTGGTATAAGCCTTACCATCGTTACCGAAGTAGTACCACCAGTACTCAGCGTCGAGATCAGTATTATCATCGTCGTCCATAGCTACAGCCTTCCAGGTATTCTTTACCATAGCGCCGTACTGGTCAACATAGTAGTACTTGGTCTTGCCGTTGCTGCTGGAAGTATCCTCGATCAGCTTGTCGGTAGCCATAACTCCGTCGCTGTCAAGATAGAACCAATTTCCGTTTGCGGACTTCCACTCGTCAACAACCTCTGTGCCATCGTTGTTCAGATATCTCCAAGCGCCTGTTGAGTTATCCCAACCAGCTGCCATGGAAACGGCTGAAAAACCAAGAGCAAGAAGTGCTGCAGCAGAAAGTGTTGCCATTACCTTTGTCTGCTTCTTCATAATAAATGCACTCTCCTTTTTTTCTTTTCGAGCCTGTAGGCTCAGTTACGGTGAGATTATACCTCTAAGCGTCTTACCTTGCAAGTCCTTTTCTTACCAGGTTCCGCGGAGGAAGTACTTGCTTCGTACTCTCTCATCATTTACGAGGTTATCTTACTGCGATTCAACCAGAAAGTATATAACAGAGTCATTACTAATTCTTACGAATTTCTTAAAGACTATCTTTCGTACTTCTTAATCAAATCTTAATAATTAACCTATGTCTGCGATTATACATGCTTTTCACAGGAATGCAAGCACTTTTTACATATTCGGGGATGGTATACCGAGATACATATGGACATCTCCATCCTTCAGGGAGCGGTTATCCTTCAATCCGAGCGCGTCCATCCATGCTCTGGTCGTCAGGGTGCCCCATGGACCGCTGCCGATGCCTCCGCCGTTATCGTTATTCCAGAGCCAGACAGGTGTCGGCCAAAGGCAGGTGGTCGGTGCAATCAGTGCATAGGCGTCCTGATCTACACCCTGCTGCCCGTGGTGTGCCATCTGTACGATATCAGATTTCAGTTCGGCTGCGGTGCAGGTTTTTATCAGGTCTTTTCCGCCATCATACGCGAGATCGCCGAGGATCAGGATGGACTGGCCACTTACACGAATCTTGTAGACCATACTGCTGTTGTTCACACCGTTATAGGTATATACCCCACGATTATTCAGTACGCGGATGTTGACATCGTCGATGTTGATTTCTGTTCCTCTGCTGATATTATTTGTTACCGTGCCGACCGGCAGCTTCGTAAATGCGTTCAACAGCTGATCTGCGATGCCTGCACCTGTTGGCGACACCTGGCGATACCAGTCTGGCGTTGCCAGTGAGCAGTAAATCTTATCGATTTTGATTTTTCGAGCGGTATCATTTAGAATCGCGCAGAGTGCACCGACATGATCTTCATGCGGATGGGTGATGAGCCATGCATCTACCTTTCCTCCCTGCTGTAGGATGAGCGATGACAGTTTCTCTGCATCCGCTTCCCAGCCGCCATCGATGACAATGAGCTTTCCGTTCGGGCTTTTGATGACGATACTTAAATTCTGTGCGCCCGTAGCACTGCCCAGCATCCATAACTCGCCGACACCGTTTGCACCAGTTGAAATCGTCGTACATCCACTCGATATTCCCGATGTCTGTACCGTCTGCACAGCTGCACTGTCAGTTGTAACGGCTCCCTGTACACTTGTACCGGCAGGGATAGGCGTCATCTGTGTACTGTTGTTGCCCGGTGCAGATATGATCTGCGTACTGCCGCTTCCTGGTGTGGATACGATCTGAGCATTTGTCACAGTCTGTGCTGGTGCCGTCTGTACGGTTGTTGCCCCCGGCATCGCGCCCGTCTGGATCATGGTCGTATCGATGATCGGCGCTGCCTGCGCAGGCATCCTGTCAAAGAGAGCCACCGTCGTCATCAGGAGGCAAAGAACCCACACATGCGCGATACGATCTCTTTTCTTTTTCAAAGCCTTCAATGAATTCCAGTCAAATCTCATAACGTTCCTTTCTCACAGTTCGATGATTGGGTGCTATTGATTCCCACATAAAGAAGGAGCATAAAAATCGGTGTCGTGAGCGGAATCGCGATATTGACCACCGACTGCACCGCATAAGCAAGCACTGCGAAGCCGCAGGCAATGGCACAGGCATTGCCTGGCTTTTTCAGCATCTGCCGAAGACTCGTCGCCAGCACCCCAAGGTATGCAAGCGTACCCAGTATTCCGATGGTGGTCAGATACTCTATATATTCGTTATGTGCCGAATCAAATATGCCATAGCCTGCGTCTCTCATCGCATGTTTATAGCGATCCATGGTGATGATGTAGTAGGTATCCGGCCCATACCCGATGAGCTTCTTTAAGAAACTGGCATCCTTCGTAAAATATTCCCAGGCCAGGCGCCAGTTGAAGCCTCGACCGGTTCCCCAGCCATCGCCAAAGATCAGCACATTACGATACGCATTCCAGATTTCCGGATGCTTCCCTGTATTGGCGTCTACAAAAACTGCCACTACTGTCAAACTACCCGCAAGGAAAAGCCCCAGCCAGATGCGGCGCGCAATTCGAGTAGTCTTTTCCTCCACTGCCTGCATGACTTCCTTACGAAAACGAAGCGACAAAACAATTGCAAACATCCAAAGTACGATCGTAAGAAAAAGGAAGGCGTTTGTTTTTCCAAGTGTCACAAAAACACTACCTCCATCACAATCGGCCATCGTTTCCCGTCCAATGGTCAGCTGTGCTGTAATGATCACACTTGTCATAAAGATACTTAGCGCAATAAAGAAGCGAGCTATGTTCTTCCGTGCATTCCACCCCACAAAAGGAAGGAATGCAAAAACCGCAGCTGCCGCAAGAAGCCCGTTATCACTGATGCCCATCACGATGGCGAGTGAGGAAATCACCAGTGTAGTACACGTCAATAGCAGCTCACGTTTCGTGTCCGAAAGTACAAAGAGTACCACAGATGCACCCAGGTGCAGCGCCACCATATTTGTATAGGTATTAATATTGCCCACACTGGAAACGAAGGTATAAATGTATTCCGGCGCTGCATTTACATGAAATTTAAACAGATCCAGCAGAAAGAAATCCGTGATTCCCCAGATTTCCGGGAGGCATGCGGCGATGAGGTAGGCGTAGAGGTGCCATTTTTTGAAATGATAGAATCTGGTGACGAGCCAGTACGCAATGAAAAACATGAGCCAGAGGGCGAGGCCGTTGAAGCGACCGCGGCTGCCCCAGAGGGCTTCGTACTGGTAATCCGCAAAGAGCACGGACAGGGTCATGATGAGGATCAGAGCGATGAAGCAGATGTCTGTCTTCGTAAGTTTCGTCTTAAGTACGCTCCACTTCAGGTTTTCCTTCAGCTTCGCAGTGAGCGCTCCGCCATTACTTCGTTTATCAGAAAGCAGGTAGAGGATGCCAAGCACCAGAAAAAGGACGCCATAGATGAGGGTCGGGATCCAGTAGAGCTGGAAGCGGAATTTCAGGATATCAAAGTACTTATCGTGGGTTGCGAGAGGGAATACGCATAAATAGAAAAGCACGTAGATCGTCATTAGGGTGCCGGTGATGCGGTCGAAGCGCTGATTGATGCGAGCGCTTTCAGCGCCTGCAAGCGTAGCCTTTGCACCTGTTGTTTTCTTTTCTCCTGCTGCCGTCTTTATTTCCTGTACGGCTTTTGTTGTGTTTTCGGATTTCTTTTGCTTGCTCATCGAGAAGCTCCTTTAAGTAATTAATCGTAATAGGTTTCAGTATGACAGTGTCGTCTGGATACATCATGCACATGGACAGAAGCTCTATCCGAGGCCTTCCATGTCACGAAAATATGTCCATGTAGCAAATTTCAGCGCCAAATCGCCCCTTCGGTCAATCCGCGCTGAAATCTGTCTGTGTCGTTCGTATTATGCGCCAGGGCCCTCGACGAGTTCACTGCCTGGTCCGCCAGGGATGACTTCGCCGGTGTGGCTGCTGCCCGGTCCTTCGCCGGTGCTGTTGTTTGAGCCGGAGCCAGGACTAGCGGTGCTGCTGTTATGATTCGAGCTGGAGCCGCCCGGGCCGTCGTAGCTGTTCTCCGGGGTCTTGCCCGGCTCTTCGATGGTTTCCTTCTGACTTTCCTTGGTCTCCGAGCTGTTGTCCTTCTTCGACTCCTTCGTCTCGTCCTTCGAGTTTTCCTTCGTTTCCTTCTGGTTTTCCTTGGTTTCCTTCGTCGGACCTTCGATGATCTCGCCCTCGTCGGTCTCAGATTCCTTGGTTTCGCCTTCCTTCGTTTCCTTCGTCTCGTCGGACTTCGTCGTCTCGGTGTCGGCCTTGATCTTATTGCCGTCGGCATCCGTCTCGTAGATGTACTTGCCGTTCTTGTCGACACCCTTGATCAGGTAGCCGTTCTTGTCGGTCTTCGGGGCCTTGATGACATTGCCGTCCGCGTCGGTTTCGGATTCCTTCGTTTCGTCGGCCTTTGTCTCGGTGCTAGCCTTGATCTTATGACCGTCCGCGTCGGTCTCGTAGATGTACTTGCCATCGGCGTCGGTGCCCTTGATCAGGTAGCCGTCCTTGTCGGTCTTCGGCTTCTTGATGGTGTCACCGTTCTCGTCGGTCTCGGCCTTCGTCTTCTCGGTTTCGTCTTCATCGGACTTCGTGAACTTCTTATCCGACTCCTCCGTCTCCTTATGGCTCGCATAGTAGCCGGAGTCGTCCGAGATCTTCTGGGAGTAGCGCTTCACCGCATCCGATACGGTGTAGTTCTCATCCTCGAAGAGGATGCTGTGGAGCCAGACGACATTGGACTCCAGTGTCGCCGGGATGACGCATGCGCCCTTCTTGCCCATCATCTGATCCTTCAGATCCTTCGGGAAGCCGACGGACTCGCGGATGTTGTAGCGGGAGATGCCCTTCGCGAGCTCGATGATGTCGGCGGTGTCGATGTTGAAGGCCACCTGCGGGAGCACGGTGTCGATGATCTTCGTGAGGGTCGCGAGGTCGGTCTTCTTCGCGAGGTCGAGGCACTGCGAGATAACTTCACGCTGGCGCTTCGTACGCTCGAAATCGCTGTCCATGTAACGGAGGCGGGCGTAGGCCACAGCCTGGACGCCGTTCAGGTGCTGCGGGCCGGCCTGCTTGATGTACATGGCCGCCGGGTTCTGTGCGCTGATGCCGGACTTCAGGCAGGTTTCGTGGATGTAGGCATTCATATAGTAGAAAGCCGCCTTCGAGACGTCGATATCTACGCCGCCGAGGAGGTCGATGACGTCCGCCACGGCCTTCCAGTTGAAGGTGACGTAATTTTCGATGTCGAGGTCGAGGTTTTTATTCAGCATCGCGACGGCCTGCTCCGGTCCGCCCTCGGCGTAGGCAGCGTTGCTCTTCGAGTAGCGGTCACCCTTTCCGAGGTTCAGGTAGGTATCACGGTAGACGGAGGTCAGGGTGATGTCACCGGTGCCCATGTTGACGTTCGCGATGATCTGTACATCGGCGTTCGCACCCTTGCCGACGTCGCCGTTACGGGAGTCGACGCCGAAGACCGCGACGGTCCAGTAGCCGGACATCTTCTGCTTCTGGGAGATGTCGATGTTATCGTTTCGTACCTTGCTGACATCGAAGGCGACGTCGGCGGTCATGTGCATGTAGCGGTAGACGAAGCCGAAGCCGAAGATGCAGACGAGGGTCAGGAGCTCGACGATCACCATGGTGATGATACGGGTGCGACGGGCCTTCTTCTTTTTATCACGCATGCGGCGCTCGTAGTCGGCGTCGAACTGGCCCTCGCCGATGCTGTTCAGCTGACGGACGCCCGGCTGGGCCTCCTGCGGCTTCTTCACCGGCGTCGTGCGACGTGGACGGGTGGTGGATCCGGATGCCGGTCGGGTACCGGTGGTTCCGGAAGTTGGGCGGGTGCCGGTGGTTCCGGTCATGCCGGCTGCTGAACGAGCATCCGATGCCCCGGAAGCTTCTGCCCCGGTCATGCCCGCCGCTGCGTGAACGTCCGGCGCGTGTGGGGTACGGGCTGTACCATCTGCGGCTCTGGCTGCTCTTCGCTCTGCTTCCATCTCCGAGAGATATGGGTTGCTACGACGAGGCGCTTCCGTATCACCGCTCTGCGGGTTCATGGCCTTATCCATGAGCCGGCCGGCCATCTGCTTATCATTTACGATTCGATCTTCGAGTGCGCGCTGTTCGGCTTCTGCCTCTGCCTGCGTGTGCGGGCGGCGCGTTTCCTTGCCACTGTCAAGTGCCATTCGTTTATCCTCATACTGCGGGTTGCAGTTACTTTTCAAAAAAACTTAGACGATTTTACCATACTTGCCCCGCTTCAGCAATTTTTACTTAATATGCATTTTTGTTTACGAATCCTTTAAAAATCGTGAGGAACAGGATTTTCACGTCGAGGGACATGGTCCAGTTCTCGATGTACCAGATGTCATACTTGACGCGCTCGTAGATCGAGGTGTCGCCGCGGAGGCCGTTGACCTGGGCCCAGCCGGTCATGCCTGGACGGACCTGATGCTTGATCATGTAGCGTGGGATCTCCTCCTTAAACATCTCGACGAACTGGGTGCGCTCCGGTCGCGGGCCGATGAGGGACATCTGGCCGGCGAGGACGTTGAAGAACTGCGGGAACTCGTCGATGGAGGTTTTCCGGATGAAGCGTCCGACGCGGGTGACGCGCGGGTCGCCCGGGACGGTCCAGCCCTTCTTTTCGTCGGCTTCGGTCTGCTGCACCATGGAGCGGAACTTGTACATCATGAACGGCCTGTTATGAAGGCCGACGCGCTCCTGCTTAAAGATGATCGGGCCCGGCGAGGTGAGCTTGATGAGGATCGCGACGACGAGCATGATCGGGCTGAAGAGGACGATGCCGACGAGGGCGCCGCAGATGTCGACGGCGCGCTTCGCGGTGGCCTTGACCGGGTCGGTGAGCGGGACGTTCCGGATGTTGATGACCGGGAGGCCGTCCATGTCTTCAGTGACCGGCTTCGAGTGGATGATGTTGTTATAGTCCGGAATGAACTTCGTGTGGACGCCGGACTTCTCGCAGACGTGGACGATGCCGTCGAGCTTCGCATAGGCTGCGAGCGGCAGAGTGATCGCGATTTCGTCGATGGCGTTCTGCGCGAGGATGTGCTCTAGCTCAGAGATGCGGCCGACGACCTGGATGCCCTTGTAGCTCTCACCGACTTCCGCGATGTCGTCGACGACGCCATAGATGTGGTAGCCCCAGTCCGGGTTGCGGCGACAGGCGTCGATGAACTGGTCGGAGGCGTCCGAGAAGCCGACGAGCATGACGTGCTTCTGGTTGAAGCCTTTCCGGCGGAGGCGCGACAGGGTATAGCGGATGCCGAAGCGTTCGATCGTCGTCAGGGTGATGTCGATGATGGAGAACGCGACGAGCATACGGGTCGAGAAGTTGCCGAAGTATCCGGAGCGACGGAAGGCGAAGAGAACAGAGGTCAGCAGCATGAGGCCGACGGCACAGGCCTGGCAGATGTGCCAGAGCTCGGCGCGCTTCGAGTGGGTGCGCTTCGGCTCGTACAGATGGAACGCCCAGTAGAGAAGGAGGTACGACGGTACGATCGGAATGAGCGCAGCAAAATAGACCTGCGGCGGGAGTACGCCGTGGCCCGCCGGGAAGATCGGTGCGACGATCGTCAGGAGCCATGCGAGGGCGTAGGACGCGCAGATGATGAGGACGTCCAGAAGGACATGAAGATTATTTAAAAAACGCTGGTTATCTTTAATCATACTGGGAGTATACTCTATTTTTCTGAAAAACCTAGAGCAAGGATGTTAGAAATTTCTTAGGATTTCGGGTATTCTGAAGGTAATATTGGTTTGTTTTCTTGTTATCCATACACTTTTATACCGTCCTTCAGGATTTCGTTTACGAGTTCAAGATTATCTTTCAGCTGCTCCAGATTCAGCAGATCTACTTCTTTTTTTAAAGCTTCCCGGAGTTCTTCGACGAGTTCATAGAACTTCATACCGGAAACCGTGGTAGAAATCAGCAGGTCTACATCGCTTGTTTCCGTCGCTTTTCCTTTTGCGTAAGAGCCGAACAGATAGCAATAGTCTACATCATAGGCTGCGAAAATATCGTGACATACATCTTTTATTTTCTGGACGTTTAAGATACCGTGACTTTCATCGATGAAGCCATACTGGTCCAGCTTCTGTATCATATAGACATATTTCGGCGTATCCTGCTTTTTTTCATCCGTTTCATAGTTCTGGTATGTACGAACCGGGATTCCCAGGTACTTCGCACACTCGACCTGGGTCAGTTTCTTCTGCTTTCTTAGCGTTCTTAATTTCACTTCACTGCTCATAATTCCGTCCTCTTTAGAGAATAGGCCAGCCATTCTTTCTGCTATGAGTTTCCGTGGTCATATTACTACTTCGTTCATTATACCACCAAGCGAAGAAATACGCAGCAAAAATGCGCAAGTTTTGCGTGCTTTTGCTGCGTACAAATATGCAATTATTGCGTGTTTCGTTGGTTTAAAATACACAAAGTCTATATCCAGGCTTACACAAGGGCAGAGATAACCAATGCAGGCTTCCGCACGGATCACGAGATTATTCATAAGCGCGAAACAAAAGGAATCTGCCGGCGTCCGAAAGAGTAAAGCCGTTTTGCCCCTGAGCTGGGGCGGGGCCGAAAAAGAAGAAGTAATCGCTACCTGGCAAGGGGCGGGCGAAGGGGCAAACGATGAAGAATCAAGGATAATTACGCACTTCGTAAAAAAGCAAAAAGCCCGGAGACTGGCTTGTAGAACCAATCCCAGGACTTTTTGAACGTTTTGTTACTATTCACTCGTAAACTTTAGCTTTTCAAACTTCCGATAGGCACGACATACACGCCATCGTGACGGCGGTATGCGTAATCTCCGGTTCCGGTGAGCACCATAAGAAATGATGGTGCGTTCATCTTATCGGTATCTATTTTAGCTTCCATTGCTTTCAAACTCTTTGCGCCTTCCTCAATGAGTTTGTCTCCACCGAGCTTGATCTCAATGAGTCCATACTTGCCGTTTCGCAGATGAATGACTGCATCGCACTCCTGCCCGTCTTTATCCCGATAATGGTAGACTTCGCCGTTCAGAGCATCCGCAAACACACGAAGGTCTCGGATGCAAAGTGTTTCAAAAAGGAAACCGAAGGTCTTGAGGTCATTCACAAGGTCATTCGGCCCAATACCCAAAGCCGCAGCGGCGATGGACGGGTCGATATAATACCGAGTGTCGGACGAGCGGATCGCTGTTTTTGACCGCAAATTCGGATTCCATGCAGGCATGTCCTCCACCACAAAAATTTTGCGAAGGGCATTGACATAAGCAGCAACCGTATCCTCGCTGATAGGCATTTCATCGTTTGCAGCTATATCCTGTGCCAGCACCGTATTCGACACCTGTGCTCCCTGGTTTCTTGCATAGGAACGCATCAGCCGCTTTACCCGTTCGGGATTTTTTTGCACATCATCGGCACGATTAATATCGGAGTGGACAACGGCATCATAGTAATCCATTGCCTGATCCAATGCAATCTCTTCTCGCATATCCACGGCTTGCGGCCATCCGCCTCGACAGACGAGGAACGCCAAGCGGTCAATGCTGAGATTGGAATCTCCGTCAACTTCCGCACCTCCATCAAACAGATCTTTGAGACTGACATCACCGGTGGAATCACCCGATTCATACAGGCTCATGGGTCTCATGGTCAGCCATGTAAACCGCCCCGTACCAGAGTGCGTGATTTCCTTGGTGTCGGCGGGCACGGCAGAACCAGTCAAAACAAACTGTCCCAGCTCGTCTCGGTGGTCAACCTCAAAGCGGATGGCATCCCACAGCTTCGGAGCAAGCTGCCATTCGTCAATCAGTCTCGGCGTTGCACCTTTCAGCAGTCGCTTGGGGCTGAGTTCCGACATGGCGATGTTCTGTTCTTTCTTTTCGGGATCATCCATATAAAGAATACTGGCGGCAAGCTGTTCGGCAGTAGTCGTTTTGCCGCACCACTTTGGTCCCTCAATCAGAACCGCACCTTTGCCCTCTAATTTCCGCTTCAGTATATCATCAGCAATTCGCTTTCGGTAATTCTTCATTCAAAATACCTCGTTTCCATTCGTGGTATCTGTATTATACACCGAAATCACGACTTTTACAGTTTTTTCGGCAAGTTGGCGAGATATTGTTCGGCGGATTGGCGGAATATTTTTCAGTAAGTTGGCAGGATATTATTCGGCGAGTTGGCAGAATAACGTTCGGCGAGTTGGCAGAATAATATTCGGCGAGTTGGCGGCAAAATAATCGGTGAGTTGAGAAGATTTTTTCAGATTTTCTTATCAGTTGGAGTTGTCGCAATTTTTGCGACAACTCCAGCATCCAATTCCCCTTTCAACGCATTATGAATGGTTTTACGACTGGGTGCCGGTGTCGGGGCCGTCCCAGACGATGCCCTTCAGAAGAGCGTAGTGCATCGGTTCGCCGACCTGTTCCTGCGTGAGGTCCTTCAGGGCGAAGTTGGCCTTTCGGAAGGTGAGGGCCGGGCTGTAGTACGGGTCGCCGTCGCGGAGGATGTCCTTCCAGGTGGTGCCGAAGGTGAGGATTTCGGAGTGGAAGCGGGCGAGCTTCTCCGGAGTGTCTTCCATGCCACGGGACTTCGATTCGTAGTGGTAGAACTTCGCATACGGGTCATACACGACGAGCTTTCCGAGGGCGCGGACCTTCATGCAGTAGTCGACGTCGTTGAAGGCGACGGCGAGCTTCTCGGTGAAGCCGCCGACCGCATCGAAGAGGCTGCGCTTCGTGAGGAGGCAGGCTGCAGTGACGCAGGAGTAGTCCTGGATGCACTTCGCGCGGTGCATGTAGCTGAGGTCGGAGTCGTGGGTGCGCACGAAGGCGGCACCGGCGATGCCACCCATGCCCATGATCACGCCGGCGTGCTGAATGTCTTCGTCCGGATACAGGAGGCGGGCGCCGCAGATGCCGACGTCTTCACGCTGTACGTAACCGATCATTTCATCGATGGAATCCGGGTCGATCTCCTCGATGTCGTTGTTCAGGAAGAGCAGGTACTGGCCGTGCGTGAACTGAACACCGTAGTTGTTAATCGCGGAGTAGTTGAACGGGCCGTCCCACTTCACGACCTTCACAACCGGCTGCGGAAGCACCGATGCCGCGGCGCTGTGATCAGCCGATACCTGGGTCGGATGCGATGTTTCGGATTTCGATTCCGCAGTCGAAGTTTCCGAAGTGCGCATCGCACCGCAGGTCGCCGGATCGATAAAGTCTGCCGGAAGCTCTTCCGGGAAGCGGTTCTTCAGTTCCTCGTAGTACTTCCAGGTCTCCGGCTGATCCGAGTTGTTCTCGACGATGATGAACTCGAGGTTTTTATAGTTGCCGGCGGCGAGTGAGGTGATGGCCTGATCGAGGTCGGCGGTGTGGTCCTTATTCGGGATCACGACGGAGATCAGCGGCTGCTGATTTTCGTAGATCGGGTGGTAGAAGCCGTAGGTGATGCCCTGCTCGACCTTTCGGATCGGAAGGCCGATGCGCTTGCAGTGGTCATACACGGCGCGGGCGCCGGCTTCGAAGGCGTAGAGCTTCGCTTCCGGGTGCTGCGCGGTGGACGCCTGGTGCGCGCGCCAGTGGTACAGCACCATCGGGATATGGATGATGTTGCTGCTCGTGAAGCGGCCCTGGCGGAGCAGTGTCTGATCGAGTGCATTGAACGACGACTCCATCGCCTGGGCTTTTTCGGTGGCGCGGAGGATGAGGTCGTAGTCCTGGGCACCGTCGTAGGCGCTGCGTTCGTAGATCTTCCGGCCGTCGGCGGCGGTCTCGGCGATGGCGTCGAGGAGGCTGCGGCGGGCGACGAAGAGGTGGCAGATGTAGTTCACGGAGCGGAGCAGGTCCGGGTTGAAGTCGGTCTTGAAGTGCGGCTCGAAGTAGTAGATGTCCTCGAAGTCGACCTTGTCCTCGTCGGAATAGAGGACCTGGACGTCCGGATGAACATTGATCGCGCGGACGCACTCATAGAGGGCCTGCGGCTCGAGCTCGTCGTCATGGTCGGCGAGGACGATGAAGTCACCGGTCGCCATGCGGATCGCGGCGTTGGTGTTCTCCGCGATGCCGAGGTTCTCCGCGAGGGTCTCGTAGCGGAAGCGGCTGTCTGCGGCGGCGTACTCGGCGAGGACCTCCTGCGGTGTACGGCCCTGCGACGGGTCGTGCTGGATCTTCGCGTACGGGGTCGCGTCCACGAGGCAGACTTCGAACTTCGGGTAGGTCTGTGCACGGATGGAGTCGAGCATGCGGCGGAGGAACTTCTCCGGGGTCGCGTAAACCGGGATCACGATGGAGAAGGTCGGCTGCTGCGCGAAATCGCCGGCGCTCTCCCGCTGCTGCGCGAGCTCCTCGTCGGTGATGCGGACCTTCTTATACCACTCGTTGTAGTCGTAGTCGTCCTGCATGTTCTGGATCTTGTGGACGGACTTCTTAAAGAGGGCGCGGAGGCCGTGCTTCCGGAAGTACTCCCAGGCCACCTCGACGGTCTCCCAGTGGAACAGGGCGAGGAGCTTCTCGCGTTTCCGGTGGGCGACGGAGTTGAACTCCTCGAGGATGTGGTCGGTGAACTTCACGCGCTTCGTCTGGCCGTCGGCCTGGATCACGAGGATACGGGTCTCGCCCTGTGCGTACGGAGTGTGCACGTCGAAGCCGAGGTCGCGCCGGAGCGCCCCGTGGGCCTTCACATAGTCGCCGAAAAAGGCGCTCACCACCTCATCACGGCGTACAGAGGACACGGTTGTGCCCGGGACAGGGTTGCCTGCCTGATCCACGACCGTGAACTTCACTTCTTCTTCTGGATTTGAGCCGAAGGCCCAGCCCTGGAGCATGAGTTCGCCCTCACGCGCCAGCGCGATATCTACTTTAAATCGTAACATGATATTTCCTTTATATGAGCCGGCGACGCTGCGCGGGCTTCGTTCAATGCCGTCGGGCGGCAGGCAGATGGCCGTTCTTCACTGTCCCGGCAGCGGAGCCGAGGGCTGCATCAACTGAGCGGGTGGTCCGTCCTCTCAGCATTGGCCTCGGTGCGGGAAGCGTCGGCCATGCCGTCGATCATCGCGTCCTCCGGGAAGTTCAGGCGCTCCTCCTCGACGACGAGCGGGCGGCGCATGACGCGCTGGTTGATGCTCAGGATGTACTCGCCGAGCAGGCCGATGAAGAAGATCTGCACGGAGCCGAGGAAGAGCATGCCGATGAGCATCGGGGCCATGCCGGCCGGGAAGCGATCCCACCAGATGAGCTTCATGACGAGGTAAATGACGGCGATCAGCATGCTGATGGCGCTGCAGACGGCACCGAAGAACACGGCCATACGGAGGCCGACCTTCGTGTAGCTCGTGAAGCCGAGCATCGCGGCGTCATACAGTGTGTAGAGGTTGTTATGCGTGATGCCGGCGCGGCGCTTCGGCTGAGTGTACGGAATTTCCTTCCGGTGGAAACCGAGCTCGGCGACGATGCCACGCAGGAACGGCGTCGGATCATTGAGCTGCCGCATAACGTCGATGAAGGCGCGGTCGTAGAGGCCGAAGCCGGTGAACTGCGCGATCTGGTCGACAGAGGACATCTTCTTTATGAGCTTGTAGTAGAGGCCGCGGAGGGCGTACATGAACGGATTTTCCTTCGAGTGGGTCTTCACGCCGATGGCGATCTTATAGCCCTCCTCCCAGGCTGCGACGAACTGCGGGATCATCTCGACCGGGTCCTGGAAGTCGGCGGCCATGAGGATCGTGGCGTCGCCGGTGGACTGCAGCATCGCGTAGTACGGGCTGTTGAACTGGCCGAAGTTCTTCGCGTTGAAGATGGCCTTCACCTGCGGGTCCTGCGCGCAGAGGCCGCGAATCAGCGCACGCGTCTCGTCGTGGGAATCATTGTCGATGTAGAGGAGCTCGTAGCGGTACTGAGGGAGCTCGGAAGCGAACATGCTCCGAAGGGCCTCGTAGAGCGGAACGACGTTCTCCTGCTCGTTATAGCATGGAATGACGATGCTGATGGTTTTCAAAATCTTATCTCCTAACGTGAAGGTGATTTGTGTGGGCACGCGGGCCGCCGCTGTCGCGACATACAGCACAACCATGACGGATGCATGGCGGCGGGCGGGCACGCGAGGGCCGGGGCGCCGGGGCACTATACCTAGCCCAAGGCGGTAAACCGCGGGCACGTGGGCCCGAATCTTATCTATATTACACTCTATGGGAGAAGGTGGCAAGATTTTGGCTGGGATTTATATGCGGAGGTTTGGGATGGGATTTATATACGGAGGCTCAAACTTCGTATCCGTTCAGCCGGGGTGAATCTATCTGGGGGAGAGGGTAGCCGAATGATCATACTTGCCCTTTGGATTGGCTGGATGTGCGTTGGTTTTTCTGCATTTGACGCTGCCGCGCAGGCATACGGACCGATTTTCAGGTGATTATGGCGCGCGGCCCGGAAATTTTCACTGGCGAACCGGGCGAAATAGATGAAAATCGACGATGTTATCTAATAACTGGCGGATTATAAAATAGTGGATATTATTAACATCATTTATCATTTTGTGCACGGTGCTAAAAATATCCACTATTTCATGATCGGGCACATATTGGATAGTTTTCTATAAAATCATGCATACGCATATAAGCGTACTATCCAATTTGCCTGGATTTTTCAAATAGTAGATATGTATTTCGGGCTTCAGAGAAGAATTGTTATAAGCAGATATCCAATTAACCTTTATTTATAAAATACTGGATACTCGAGCCCGGATTCCTCTTTTGAAATAAGGCTTTTCATATCCAGTATCTTCAAAATCGCCTAAGAGTGGATATTTTCCAGTCATCTTCGATCATTCCAGCTAAGAAATATATCCATTATTTTCAAAATTAAGCCATATTGGATAGGAATCGTTTTAAAGCGTTTATCATGCCTTCAGTTGAAGTTTTCCTGCTCCGCTCGGCCTGTGAAACCTGGCGGTCATCTTTGTAATCCACTTTTACATCTTATCGATGTCACTGCTTCCATCACCCTCTGCACCTTAGATTTTTACAGCGATTTTGATGGCTTTTCGTTCTTTCATGTCGTCGATAGCCTGGGCGACCTGGTCGAGGCCGTCGTAGTGCTCCGTGATGAAGATCGACGGGTGCACGCCGCTCTCCTGCACGATCCGCATCACGCGTTCGAGGTTCTGGCGTCCGCCCCGGCTGAGGGAGAACTTCAGGGTTTTTCCGGCCATGCCACGACCGATGGAAAACTTCGGGATCTGGATGCCGTCGATGTTGTCGTTCAGCTTCACGGTGTGTGCTTTCCTGAGCACGTCGCCAGGCACAGCGAACGTCGGCTTCGACGATGCGCTGCCGATCGAGCCGAGCAGAGCAACTGGAGTCTGCGCACCAGCGGTCGAGCCGAACGTGCTAGTCGGCTGTGTGCCTGCTGCCGATGCAGAGGAGGTCGTGCTGTCGACGTTTATGTCGTCTGTTGCCTGCGGCTGTGCCCCTGCAGCCTGTGTTTCGGCTTCGACAGCTGCGGCGGTGCTGGTGAGGTAGGTTTCGGCGCTGTTCATGGCTTCGAGGGTTTTCAGCTCGCCGTCCTGGGTGTCGAGTTCGGCACCGTAGTACATGACGTTCGAGACGACACCGGTGCCGTACTTCACCATGTCGATGGCCTGCGGAAAGGCGAGGTCATCACCACCGCAGATGAGGACCTTATCCGCGCCCTTCGTCTGTGTCTTCGTGAGGATGTAGTTCACGACGGGCGAGCCGGTGGAGTTTGCGAGCGGATGCATACCCTGCGGGAGCGGACAATGCAGGTGGCGGTAGTTCAGCACTTCGACGTGACAGCCTGACTGCGCAGGGGCCTGGTCATGACCGTCGCCCGGCACTGTAGCTGCGCAGTCTGGCGACACGGCGTCCGCATGCTGCTCGCTTCCAGCTTCTGCTGTTACAGAAGTGTTGTCGACGTCACCGCTCGCCGGAACGCCAGGAACGCCGTGCGCCGACATCACTGGACCGCAGTCACTCATCGATTCGGCGATGCGGACGTTCTCCGGGCGGGAGCCGACGGCGTAGATCGTGCGGGCACCGGCGAGCTTCGCACCGAGGATGGCGGCGAGGCCGATGGCCCCGATGCCCATCACGACGACGGTGTCGCCTGGCTTGACGCCGGCTTCTTCGACCGCGGTAAAGCCGGTCTGGAGGACGTCGACGCACATAAGCGCGTCCTCGAGCGTGAGGCCGTCCGGGATGTGTGCGAGGTTGCGGTCCGCGTACGGAAGGTAAAACAGCTCCTGGAAGGCACCGTCAATGGTGTTCCCGAGCATGTGGGCGCTGAAATTATGGCCCGCATGTGCATAGTTCTCCTCGACGTCCGGCTGACTCCAGTCCGGGGTGATCGCGGATACGGCGACGACATCGCCGACGTGAAAATCCGTCACCTCTGCGCCGACTTCCTCGACACGGGCGATGACTTCATGGCCGAGCGTCAGGTCCGGGCGCTTCGGGCTGCCCTGCCAGATCGTGTGGACATCCGAGGTGCATGGCGAAACGAGCAGCGGCTTCAGCAGCGCGCCATGCGCGGCGAGGAGCGTCGGCCGCTCCTTCTCGATGTAGGCGATATTTCCTTTTCCTTTTAATACAAGAGCCTTCATAATACATGTTCCTTCTAAATGCTATAGGCATCACCGTTCAGACCAGGGCTATGTAGGGCCCTCATCAGAAGCCCTATTAAGAAGCCGTGTGAAATGGAGCCGGATTCTCGGCTGAGATTTCACCGGCTTCTGAATACTGTGCTTCTGTTGCGGGCATTCCGGGGATATTCACTAACATTTTACTTATATTCTTCAATCCGGTCCGTGCGGAGCACGAGGATGCGGACATTTTCGTCGAAGCGTTCGCGGATGATGCCAGCGATTTCGTCGGTGTAGCCTGGGGCGACGATAAGGATCTCATCGACCGGGTGGGCGACGGCGTAGTCCGGGGCCACGATCGGGATGTGGGAGGCCGGCGAGAAGCGGCCCTGCTTGAACGGGGCAGAGTCGATGATGTACTCTACTCTTCCGCCGAGCTTCGTGGTGGCAGCGAGGGTGAAGCCCTGGTGGCTCGCACCCCAGATGGCCATGGTCCGATGACTCTCCGAGAGGTGGTCGATGTGTGCATTGACCGAGGCAGAGAGACGGTCGTAGCTGTCACGCAGGGCGGACACATCGATGAGGCGGCCGCTGTAATGAAGCTCGCTGAGCTCGTCCGGGTCGGCCTTCCGCACGATGGCCTCGATCGTGTCACGGTTCACGATGTCCATGCTGAGAAGCTCGAAACCGCAGTCCTGCAGGAGCTTCTGGAGCGTAAACTCTGTGTAGTTCGCGATGTGGTCACGGAGCAGCTCGTAGTAACCGTTGTAACGGAGGATGTACTCGAAGCTCGGGACGGTGATAAGACCGAGGGCCTGCGGCTTCAAGTTGTGCCAAATGTTCCGGAGCATGTCGCACGGGTCCGGCTGATGCTCGAGGAAGTTGAACTGCACGAAGGCGTCGAACGGGCCTTCCGGGTAGCGCACGTCGCCGGTCGCGAAGCCCTCGTAGACGCGATACGCCGGCGCCGGGGTTAGCGAAGATACCGGGGTCTCGGCGTCGGCTGAGGTGGCGGATGCCTCCCGGGTGACAGGCGCGGAGGTAGTATGCTCGAAAGCGTCCGGCGACAGTGATGAGGTGGCGGCAACAGCATTGGCCTCCTCGACGAGGGACGGCTTATGCTCGAGGCCGACGAGGTGGAGCGGGGCGGCGTTCGGCTGACCAGACAGGGGATCACGCGCCTGGTCGCGGGCGAGCGCAGCGGCACCTTCCGGGTCCTCGGCGAGATTCTGCCACATGCGGAGGAACTCGCCGAGGCCACAGCCGACTTCCACGATGCGACGACCGTGGATGTGGTGCTCCTGCATGGCGGTGAGGAGGCGCGCGTACTCCTCGTGACGGAGGCGCGTCATGGTGCGGGTGCCACCGCCGGCGCGGATGACGTCACGGTAATAGTCGACCGGCTCGGTGTCAAACTGAACGAGGCCGCAGGACGGGCACTGGCAGAGGGTGAGGCTCAGCGGATGGTCCTCCGCGAGCTCCGACGCTGCCGGGATGTTCTGCGCACTCGCCGGCATGTCGTCGAGGGTCATCAGCGGCGACAGTGCGTGGCCGCAGGCGATACAAGTCATGTTCATATATAAGTCCTTTCATCGGTCATAAGCATGCACTTTTCGAATTTTCGTCACCTGGAAATCTACATCATCGTAGCAGTTCAGGTAGTGAGGATTCGAAGGGACAGCAACACATCATCAAATAAATGTTAAAAGTGTATGCAGCATCCGTGGCTCATGATTCTGAGCCTTCTTCCTTCATCGTCTTCAGGAGCATGCCGATGCCGGCTTCGAAGGAGATTTCCTGGTGGAAGCCGAGGCGCTGGAGCCTGAGAATCTCCGGCGACATGTTCGCGGCGCCCTCTGCGTTGTTCGCGCGGGTGCCGAAGCGGAGCTCCGCGCCATCCCCCGCGATGGCGTTCATGGCGATGACGTACTTTTTCAGCATGCGGGAGTCAGAGCCGGCGATGTCATAGATGCCGGTGCGGGTGTCCTCGGAGCTGAGCAGGATACGGATCGCGCGGGCGAGGTCGTGGACCTCGAGGTAGTTCCAGCGCTGCTCGCACGGGCCGAGGGTGATAGCTTCGTGGCGGAGGGCGGCGCGAAGCACGGTGTTCACGAGGCTCGTTTCATGGTCGCCGCTGCCGTACACGCTGTAGATGCGCATGTGGATGAACTGCATCGGCGCGTCGTCGTAGATTTCCGATAGGAGGCTCTGCTCGGTCGCCCAGCGGCCGAAGCTGAGCTTCGCCTTCCCGTACGGGCTCACCGGCATAGGCACGCGGTGATTGCCGATGCCGTACTCCGCCTGGGAGCCGGCGAAGAGAAACTTCCGCGCACCGAGCAGTTTCGCGTAGAGGTAGGCCTTCTTCGCGTTCTGGATGTTCTCGATCTGGATGTTCGTGTCGCTGCGACCCACGGAGCCGACACCGTCCCACGCGAAGTGGATCCACGCGTCGATGAGGGGCGCTGGATCGAGGCCCAGCACCTCCGCGTAGTGCGCTTCGCCGAGCTCGGCTTCCGGAAGCTCACTCAGGTCTAGGTGGACGGTCCGGTACGTCGGGTACGCGCTGATACCATGCGCATCGAGCTCCTGCGCGCGCCGGCTGCCCGGGCGCACCGCGCCGATGACCTCATGGCCCTCCCGAAGCAGAAGCTCCGCTGTATACAGTCCCAGAAAGCTGGTGACCCCCGTGATAAACACTCGCACGATGATTTCTCCTTCTTACTGCTCTCCTGGTTCTTCGCAGAACCAAGGAAATTCTGATTATAGCATTGCTGAATCCCACACCCCCCTCGTTTGTCAACCGAGGGTCGTTTTCCGTCAAAATCTACTATCAATCAAGTTGAGAACCTGCAGTTTGTCAAACACCCAGGCATTTTCACTGTAATCCGAAGCGGATCCAGCCAATCATTTTTCATATGCCGGATGCTGAACGCCTCTCTTCATCCGAAAATAGATAGATGCTACCTGTTACTTCTCTACCCGCGGGACGATCATGATCCGATCCATCTCCTCGTCCGGGAGGTATGGCGCGAGGTCCTCGAGTGGCGGGCTGATGATGCTGCCATCCGGGAGGCGTTTCGCGGCGGACTTCGGGAGGAACTGCTGGGTCAGGGTCACCATGATCTCGCAGATGGCCGGACCGTCGATCGCGAGGGTCTCTGCGACCGCGTCGTGCAGCTCTTCGTTATGATGCGCGCGGATGAACGGGAAGCCGTACGCGTGCGCGATCTTCTCCATGTCCGGGAAGCTCAGGTCCTGGACGCCACCCATACCCGAGTCGACGCCAATGCCTACAAGCGGCTCTCCGCGGAAGAGGTTGGTCTGCGTCTGGCGGATGCTGTGATAGCCGCCGTTGTTGATGACGAAGATCTTGATCGGCAGCTGATGGCTGATGATCGTCTGAAGCTCCTGCAGGTTCATCTGGATGGAGCCGTCACCGGTGAGAACGAGGATGTCATGCTTTTCGTACGCCGGGTAATGCTCGTCGCGTCCGGTCCAGTACGGGTCACGGAGCTCAGCGGCGAGCCGGTCATCGGCGGATTCATGGAAGGATGGATCCGCAGCCAGCGCCGAATAATCGTGGTCCTGCTGCGCGTCGCCAGCATTGGCATCGGATGTTTCCCGTGGAAGCGAGGCGTCCGCGCCGCCACATGGGGTCGCGTCGACGGAGGCATGCACGGCCACCGCGGCACCGATCGCCGCCGGGAGTCCATAGCCCATCGACGCCACGCCGTCCTGCGAGATGAAACGGGTGCCCGGCTTGATGCGGTAAGCCTGTCCGCCCGCAACGCATGGGGAGCCGTTGCCGACGACGGTCACCTGGCCCGGGGCCGCCTGGTCGGAAACCTCCTTGATGAGCGCGTAGACGTTGGCGAAGGACGCCGGGTCCTCCGGGGACAGGGTCGGGTCGCTCGGTGCGAGGTACTCCGGCAAGATCGTCGGGTAGTTGTCGCGGTAGAACGCGCAGGTCGCGAGCCAGCTGAGGCGGGTGCCCGCCGGGGTGGTTTCTTTATTTACAGTGACTGCGTCGGAAGACGAAGCCTTCGCCGGGGTCTGGGTAACTGCGTTTTCTGCCAGTACATCTTGACGGGCGAGCTCCGTGTGGCAAACGCGAAGGGCGTCGTCACGGAGGAGGCCTTCGCCGCCTTGGAAGAGCGGGTGCGCCGGGGTGTGGCCGAGGACGTGAAGCTCGCGGAGCAGGCACTTGAGGAGCTGACGGGCATCGGCGTGCACGGCGAGGTCACAGTGAACGGACGGCTTGCGGAGCTCATCCGCATCGATGTCGTTCACGATCACGTAGGCGTCACGGGCCCAGCTCTTGAAATCGTAGCCGACCTGACGGATGTTGAGGCGGGAGCCAATGCTGAGAATCAGGTCTGCATTCTGTACAGCGAGGTTGCCCGGACGGTCACCGCGGCCACCCGGACGGCCGACGTAGAGCGGGTCGTCGCTCGGGATGATGTCTGGTCCGTTCCAGCCGACCACGACCGGAATACCGAGGCGGTGTGCGACCTCAAGGAAGAGGGATTCGGCGCCCGCGATGCGGATGCCGTTGCCTGTATAGAAGATCGGACGGCGGCTCGCACGGATCTTCTCGAGGATGGTCTGCACCTGCTGCGGATCCACCGGCGGCACGGCCGCCTCACGATTCGTCGTGTCGGCATCCGCCGGGATACGGTGCGCCGCTGCATAAGCCTGCGCGACGGTGACGGTTGCGCGGTCGACTGCATTGGCCTCATACGGAGAGCGGGCGAAGGCGTTCCGGCAGAGCGGGTAGACGTCGGAGCGCGTGGTGGCGTCCGTGGAGGTGGCCCAGCCGTCGCCACCAGCTGCGTAATCCGCCGGGTCGAAGCCGATCAGCTCGTCCGTCTCGATAAACTTTCCCTGGATGTCGACCGGAATGTCGAGCCAGCAAGGGCCCGGGCGGCCGGTCTGGCTGAGATAGATGCACTTTTCGAGCGCGTAGCGGACGCGGTACGGGTCGGTCAGCATCTCCGAATACTTCGTCATACAGTCGATGGACTTCGTGATATCGAACTCCTGGTCGCCCATCGCGCGGAGGCGGGTGCCGTTCTGCTCTTCTGCCCATCGCGCGGTGTTGTCATAGCGGACCTGGCCGGAGATGATCAGCATCGGGATGGAGTCGAGCCAGGCACCGAGCACGCCGGTGATGGCATTGGTACCGCCCGGGCCGGAGGTCACACAGAGAAGCGCCGGCCGGTTGTAGATGCGGGCGTAGCTCTCCGCGGCCATCGCGCAGGCCTGCTCGTGGTGCTGGTAGAGCGTGTGCATGCCCTTCTGGTGGCCGAAGGCGTCGTTCAGATGCATGGCACCGCCGCCGGTCACACTGAAGTTCTGGGTGATGCCGTTGGCGACGAGGGTTTCGGAAATGTAGTTCGCAAGCTTGATTTTCATTACTTACTCCTGCTTTTCGTGAGGAGCACGGCTCCTCGTGATGTAGTTTATTTCGAGGTCGTGCGCCGGCCGTGCGGCCACGCGCATAACCATGATATTCGGTGAAAGATCGAGGCCGGGTGCCCGCGTTCCGGACGACGGCATTGGCCTCAGGTAAGCAGCGGTCTCGACGACTGCGCGGGGCTCAGAAATGCGGTGTTCCGAGCGACTGCACGGGGCTCGGAAATGCGGTGTTTCGGGCGACCGCACGGACCGCAGAAAAGCTGTGTGCCGGAAGCTGCACGAACCGCAGAAAAGTCACATTTCAGGTGTCCGCATAGAGCCGAAAAAGTGGCGTTCCGGGCAACGGCTCGGGGATCGAAAAAGCGGTCTTTCTAGACTTTCTATTGTACTAGTTCGCGGGAAGAGGCGCAAGGGGCCAGAGGACGAAGGACCGTAGGGTGCCAGAGGCCAGGGGACGAAGGACCGTAAGGGGGCACGACGATGAGTTACTGTTCTAACGTACTTAAGTCAAGGTGTGGCTGGGCGGACAGTAACACCGAGGATGAGGGCGATAAGAGACGATAAGAGTGAGATACGATGGATATCCCGATGAGAAGCATTCAAACGCAGAAGACAGAAGCGAACCTCGCAGGCTCCACGATCGAGTTCGCGAAGAAGCATCCAGGAGCAGCCGAAAGAAGCATCACTCTCAGCATGGCCTGACGGCTGGACAGCTGGACTGTCGTACCCGTATCTAATTTGGATCGAATTTCAGAATAGATATACTTTTTGCCTGAAATGTTTGAATACGAATGCAAACTATCCAATTACTGGCATATTTAAAAATAATGGATATTAAAGTCTTTGTTTCGTAAGAGAGCTCTGCTCTCTAGTATCCATCTTTTAAAAAAAGATGGATTATTGGATATGCACCCACAGAAATTCTTCTCTGAAGGTAAAAATCTATATCCATTATTTCAGAAGGCAAGGTTTATTGGATAGTACGCTTATAAACGTATGTCGGATTTTGAAGAAAACCATCCAATACATGTCATATTTTGAAATCGTGGATATTCACACTACTCACAGGAAAATGATAAAAAATGTTAAAAATAACTACGATTTCAAAAAACGCCACTTATTGGATAGTAACATCGATTTCCGTTAATTTCGGACGCTGCGCCAAAGAAATATCCGGCAGCGCCTACGTCAAGTGTCACTAGTGCGCGCGAGACAGATCGCTGATCGGAGATGCCAGGCAACGCCTACGTCGAGTGTTGCTAGTGCGCGCGGGACAGATCGCTGATCGGAGATGCCAGGCAGCGCCTACGTCGAGTGTCGCTAGTGCGCGCGGGACAGATAGTGCTCGAGGAGGCGGCGGTTTACGCCGTCACTTCGGCGGAGGTCGCGGGTGTCGTCGAGAAGGCGGCGGCAGGCGTTGTAGGCGGGTTCGCCGCAGATGTCGACGCCGAGGATGTGAATTTTCGGGTCCATGGTGAAGCGGTCGAGCTCGTGCCGGAATTCGGCTTCGGTCATGATACCCTGGTCCCAGTTCGTGCGCAGCACTTTTCGGGAGAGGACATCCTTATCGATGGAGATGTAGACCGGGAGGTGGAGCGCGTCGAGAAGGTGTGGAAGCTCGCGCGCGACGCGGCCATCCAGGATGTCATCCTCTGTAAAGCAGCAGACGCGGACAGGTGCGGATGCGCATGGACGCTGACCGTCGGTATCCCGGCGCACGGACGCGGATGAGCGAGGGGGCTGATCGCTGGCTTCCCGGCGCACGTATGTCCAGCTGTGGGATGCATAATCCGCCGCCGATGCGTGAGACGGCTGACCCGCGGCTGAAGCATGGGTCGCCTGATCCGCAGTCTTCCGCCGTTCAGTTGCTGTTCCGGACATACTGTCATCGCTGAAGCTGTCTTCATCCGCGAGACTCTGCAGCTCACGTTCGATGATGTCGGCCTGGGCACATTCAGGGCCAATGATGAGGACGGCGCGGCAGTGGCTGTTTCGGAGGAGAACGTCGCGGATCCAGGAGCCACAGCTCATGAGGCCCGGAAAGACGGGTTTTCGGAGGTCGACGTGATGGTCATAGACGACGAGCGCGAAGTCTTCGGTGATTTTTTCGCACCAGAAGCGAGTGAGGTAGTGGAAGTTGCCGTTATCAAGGAAATGGATGCCGCGCGCCGGGAAGTCCGCGATGCGACGGCGGATCTCATCCGCGGCGGCATCGTCGCAGAAGCCAGTGGTACCGGACAGCGTGGTAAAATCGAGGATGTAGGGCTTTGACGATGAAGCCCGTGCGGTTACAGGACCGCTGGATGCTGCGATCGATACAGGGCGGTCGGACGGCGCGCCAGATGCGGCCCGCGCGGTTGCAGGGCCGCTGGATGCTGCGATCGATACAGGGCGGTCGGACGGCGCGCCAGATGCAGCCCGCGCGGTTACTGGGCTGCTGGATGCTACTGCGAGCGATACGGGCGCAGGACCGCTGAGGGGCGTGGACGATGCTCCACAGCTGCGGGATGTGCTGCTTTTCTGCTCTGAAATATAGAACGTTTCGTCTTCGTAGATGTGCGTGAAGTTCATGATGACGACGGGATCCTGCATGTGCCTGCCTCCTTTCCGTGTTTATGCGAACGGGTGCCTGTGTCGAGGGCGCCTGCATTGGCCACTGAAACGGTGGCTTTTAAAACTGTATTTTACTCGGTCGGAGATGTGGGTGCAAGTGTGCTGCGGGTCAAAAAAAGAGCGTTGCGATGAGACGCAAAGCTCTTAAGATGCATAGGATATTTTCAGTAGCCAGAATGTGGGAAACGGCACGCTGCTTCGAAGATGCCTCACAGGATATACTCGCTGACGACCTTGATGGCGAGGAGGACGAGTACGACGAGGATCGACGGGCGAACGATTTTCATGCCGTTTTTCATCATGAGGCCGGCGCCGATGTAGTTACCGATCATGTTGCAGATGGCGCATGGGATGCCGATCAGGAAGACGGTCTGGCCGTGCAGGATGAAGATCACGAGGGAGGTGATGTTCGTCGTCAGGTTGATGACCTTCGTCTGACCGTTGGCGGTTTTGATACCGAGCTTCGCGAAGACGGTGAAGGCGATGATGAGGAAGGTGCCGGTGCCTGGGCCGTAGAAGCCATCATAGAAGCCGATGATGAGCGCGGCGAGGATGGCAGTCACGTACACTTTCGGAGTGTCCGTCTGCGCTTCTTCGATGTTGTCGTGGAAGATGTGGCGGTTCAGGACGATGAAGGCGGTCACGGGCAGGACGACGAGGAGGATCGTGACGAGAACCTGCTCCGGGATGAGGAGGCTGATCCGGGCACCGATCGAGGAGCCGATGACGGCGGCGACGATGGACGGAATGGCGAGCTTCCAGTTGACGAGGCCTTCGCGGATGAAACGAACGGTCGCGACGGTGGTGCCACAGCAACTGGAAAGCTTGTTGGTGCCGATGGCGTAATGCGCCGGGAGGCCGGCGAGCAGATAGGCCGGAAGGGAAATCAGACCGCCACCTCCGCCGATGGCGTCGACGAGACCGGCGAGAAATACAAGCGGACAGCAGATAAGATAGGTCAGAAATGTGATGTGCATAGTGGTGGTACCTCGGTGTGTGGTGGGTATGGCAGGGGTGGCGGCGTGGCAAGCGGAGCCATCCGTGTTTCGGTCGTCTGCATTGGCGCAGCTGGCGCGGCGGGCGCGGTGGACGGCGGGCGCAACCGACGAGCAGCAGGCGCATTGGCGAGCCATCCAGGTTCCGGTCGTCTGCATTGGCGCAGCTGAGCATGCCTGAATAATGATGTTCATGTTATACTTTTCTCTTCGCAAGCGCAAGCCCTGAAATGAATATGATCTCTATATCTGAAATGAATACGGTTTCTATATGCGGTGGTTGGAGAGCGAGCGGCCATCTATCCAATATTGGGGTGCGATAGCCAGCTATCCAATATATGACGATTTTTCAAAAGGTAGTTATGATTTTCAGGTTAAAAACGGATTTATCCTTGGAAACTATCCACTTCGGTGCTTTTTTGAAATTACTGGATATATTAGTTGCTAATTCAGAAAGCCTGCTCTTCTTTGAATAACCACTATTATAAAATATCACAATTATTAGATACTCATTCCTTGAAATCAATTCAATCATCCAAAAAAACACTATCGAGTATTTTTCTAAAAGCACTTTTCTGGATAGTACGCCTATATGCGTATGTTCTTTTTTTCGAAAAAATATCCAAAATATAGGCTTTTCAAAAATAGTGGATAATTTATTAAACTGCCAGGTGGTAGATGGATCCAAGACAACAAGTTCGGACGATACTCTATAAATCAATACCAGCAGGTGGTTTCAAGGTAGTCAGATCCGATGATTCTTTATGTCCATCTAGTTGTCAGAAAAATTTCAGAGATGTCAGAACCGAGGATATTTTATGAAAAGCAGTCTACCAGAAAAATTTCCAGGAAATCATGTTGAAAATGCTCATTTCAAACGATTTCGAAGTATTGGCATAATCGTAGGTAATACCGCAGGCAGCTGTTAAAAGCAAATATAGTCTGTTTGTCGACCTTGTCAAAAGCAGGGACTTATATTACGATACAGATATACAAAACGACGAAATTTTTTAAGAGTACATGCAGTTATTCTATACAAGCTATAGGCACAGCATATACTTTACACTGATTTCTGCTCTTTGCTTTCTTATATTCCGAGCGAAAGGAACTACTCAAAATGCCCGATGTACATCGATCTGAAGCTTCTGTGAAGTCCGCCATATCAACCACCTCCACCTCTTCCCCACAGAAATCATCTGGAGAAACTAAAAACATGGCAGCCGCATGTCCGGCGGTCGATGATGTACCGTCTTCTCCGCCGCCTCCGAAAAAGCCACAGCACATGACATGGGCAATGTCTCTGGCCTCGGCCTATACGCGTATCTTTTCTGCGCTGATGGGCGGCAGGGATGTGCTGGCGATGCCACCGGTCGGTTCGCTTCGTCTGGACTGCTACCGGCAGCTTGTGAAACAGCTTCCAGGCATCACGCTGATCATTTCTTCATATAAAGAGCGTATGGAAAAAGAAATCGATATCCTCGAAAAGGATGGCATCCCTGCGGCGATGCTGCATTCCGGACTGTCGGATTATGCCATGGTTGCACAGCTCGAGCGTATTCGACGACATCATTTCCGAATACTCTATATCTCGCCAGGGCTTCTCGAGAGTCCGACGATTCGTTCTTTTCTCGTACTCTATACGACGATATCTCTGATCGTCATCGACGAAGCACAGATCTGTTCGATCCACGCACCATATTTCCAGCCGCTCTATCACTCGATTCCACTTCTGCTGAAGGATCTCGAACGCTATGCAGCATCCTCCCGTCCGCCGGTCCTTGCGCTGACACTGTCGACGACGCGGCAGGTGGAGCAGGATATCGGGCACTTTTTCTCACTTCAGCATCCACTTCTCGTCCGTCACGCGTTTGAATGTCCGAATCTCTTCCTATCCGTGCATCGCCCGCAGCGCAAGGCACCGTTTCTTCTCGATTTTCTGCGCCGCCACGAAGATGAGGCAGGCATCATCTACTGCACCGAGCATCGGCTGACGGAACACATCGCGCAGCTGCTCAATCGCAGCGGTTTCCCGGCATTGTCCTACCACGCAGGTCTGACCCGCGAGGAACGCATGGCGAATGCCCGTGCTTTCTGCGCCAGCGCTCCTTCGTCCGACCAGCGTATACAGCGGCCGTCCATACACGCTGCCGAGACCCATGTCGCTGCCCGGATCCTCGTCGTGACGCCGGATCCTTTTCTTGAGCTCGACCGGTCGGATGTGCGTTTCGTGCTGCACTACACGATGCCAGAAAGCCTCGAGCGCTACTATCAGGAGCTCGTCCATGCGGGGCGTGACGGACTTCCGGCCGAATGCATTCTCCTCGCGAACGAGCGCGACTTCGAGCTCCAGCGCACGAAGCTCGAGAAGGTGACGCTTGGCTACCAGGCGTATCTGGAAGCCGTCGCGCAGGTGAAGCGACAGTTGGAGGCGATGCGTCGCTACGCGATGACGCACCAGTGCCTGCGATCCTTTCTCCGGGATTATTTCGGGGGCGCAGATGGGACTTCCGTCACTTCGCAGCCGGACAATGTCTCCATCGGTGCACCACCCGATTTGCCGTTGCAGAAAGTTGCGGGCAGCTCTGCGCCAGGACAGGTTTCCATCGGTGCACCACCCGTTTTGCCGTCGCAGGCAGCCGCGGGCAGCTCTGTAGCAGGACATGCCTTCGTCGGTGCACCATCGGATTCATCTGTGCAGGCAGCTGAACATCACTGCAATCGTATATCGATGAACGAAAAAAAGCAGGCATCCACGGGTGAAGAGCCCGTCGATTATGAAGTCATCACGCTGCCGTCGCGGAATCGTGTGCTGAGGAGCGCAGAGCTGCCGGTTGACGAGAGTCTGCGGACGATCCGACAGTCCGGACGCTACCCGGAAAACCGCATACAGAAGGTGACGATGCAGCTGAAGCGTGCGGAGAAGCAGCATATCTTCATCCGCTACGCAGACCAGGCGTACATGAAAAACCAGGCTTATAAATATGAACATCTCCGCACGGATCCGTGGGAGCTGTGCGAGCCCGGAATCCGCGTGCAGCATTTCCGGGCATTTTCTATCCCACGTGACAGCTGCTGCGTGAACTGTGATCCGGAACACTTTCTCGAAGAAGACCGCTATGGCATCAGCGACACCATGGGTCTGCAGGAACGGATGCGTGAACATCGGCACCAGCTCGAGACGGATATGGATGTCGGGCGGAAGATCCGTCTGTGGAAGGCAGGCGAAAAACCGTACCACTTCGATTATGATGCGCACACGAAGTGCACAGGAAGGATTATGGCGATGCGAAAAGTCGAATATCAGAAAACAGCAGATACGATGGCTGCGGTGCTCGGTCAATCATCCGAATCGTCGATCGAAACGCCTGCGCACGCATCGACTGCGCCGGGGGCATCATCAGGCGTGCCAGAGTACCCAGCGGACGACAGTCTCCCGGCTACCACGCCATGCGAGGGCAATGCCTCTGCCTTGACCGGCGATGGCGAAGCCGGCAGTGTCAGATATGCGCGTGGCAGCGATGGCAAAGCCGGCAGTGTCGGATATGCGCGGAATGACGATGCAGAGGCCGGCAGGGGCGGATATGCCCGGACCGGCGATGGCGAAGTAAAAGCTCAGCAGCTTCGGCTACTTGAAAATGCCCGTCTCGAGATTTCGCCCGAGATGCGGACACACCTGCTCGGAAATCTGAAGGCGCTTCGGAAGCGGCTCGCGATGGAACGGAGTGTGCAGGCGTACCAGATTTTCACCGACAAATCACTGGTGGAGATGTGCCGTATGCTCCCGCTCACCCGCGAGGAATTCGCACGCATCTATGGCGTCGGTCAGCGGAAGCTGGCACTCCACTACGAAGCCTTCACCGATGAGATCCGGAAAGCCCTCGACCCTGCGTATGTCGCAGATTTCTACGAAAACGTGTCGGAAGAGATGCAGGTGGATATGCAGGATGGTACCGGAGCCTGTGTGACCAGAGAGCGTACCGGCATGAATGGCTCGGCGGACGCTGCACGCGTAAAGCGGGCACCAGGTACATTTGCGCCGTCTTCAAATCCTGTCTTACCGACGAGTGTTATAAAGCCGATTCCACAGGAAAGGTCAGAATCACAGAGAAATCCGAAATATCGTTTCATCCCGGATGATGTCCTGCTGGCCTTCCTCGAGGAGAAGTACCTGCAGCAGCGGACGCGGAAGCAGGTGAAGAAAAAGCAGGACTTCTTCCTTACCGTGGCAGAAGCCGCCTCCTTCCGCTGCGCAGATGGCCTGCGCTCGCCGGAAATCGCCGCGCTTCTGAACGCGCTTGTCGCGGAAGCGGAGGAAACCTCTTCTACGAACAGTCCCATCGCGTCAATCGCTGTCGGCACTTCAGACAATGGATCAACATCAGCCGCAGTGACGACGGAGAACCCGTTCGAAACGCAGATATCGGATGCAGTGGCGATCGAGAACCGGGGCGAATTAACGAGTCAGCCGAAGCTGCGCATTCGAGAACGAAAGAAGCTGTCTGGTGCGACCATCGACCGGAAGCTGGCCGGGCTCGGCTATCTCGAATTGAGCGAATGCAGCTTCACCGGACGGCCGCATCAGACCTACCTCCCAACCACCAAAGGGGAGGCCGCCGGGATCGCCCTCGGCACTCGAAAGAGCCAGGGCGGCGTGGATTACCCGACCGCTTATTTCAGCGCAGCCGCCGCAAGCTGGGTCGCGACGCTGTTCGTCCGGGACGAGACGAAGTGAAGCCGAAAACATTGGCAGACCATGCAGAAATCCGAGAAATGGCGGAAGCAGGGGATCGGAATGACATGTGTAGGCGCTGCAGATGTCGAAGATGGCAAACACAGGCGCTGCAGATGCCGAAGATGACAAATACAGGCGCTGCTGGGGCTCGAGATGATAAACGCAGTCGGTGCAGGGCCCGGTGGAAAGCATGGGTGGAAGCTGCCTGCCATTAGAGAAGTACAGTCATGAAACACAAGCGTCATGTTTTTTAGGAAAACCACTTGACGATATAGGGAGGATTATGGATTTATCTGAAAAAATGAAGTATGAAATCGAGCGACTGCAGCATACCCGTGCGCAGTATGAACGCTGGCTGGAAACCGCGCCGGAGGGGAGTCTTTACTTCCATAATAATGAGCGTGGGGCTGCATGGCTGTATCGCGCACCAGACTCTGAGAAAGCACGTTATCTTTCAAAAACAGAGGTGAAGCTCGCAGAAAAGCTGGCGATGAAGCGTCTCTATCGTGCCCGGCTCAAGGATATCGATCAGCAGATCTCCGCCTACTCAAGCTGTTTGAAAGCGCTGGAAAAAGCTCATCGAGTAGAGCATTTGCTGGAACGCTCAGAAGCACTGCGCGTATTGACGGCCCACTACCTCTACTATTTGCCACAGGATCTTGCGGAGTGGGTCAATGCTGACTACGAAAAAAATCCGGCAAATCCGGAAAATCTGAAAGTGCCCACAATAGCTGGTGAATATGTTCGTTCGAAATCCGAGCGCGCAATTTACAACCTGCTGCGCAATGCGAATCTTCCATTCCGTTATGAATGCAAGCTGGAGCTGGAGCATGCCCGAAGGCCGAACTATCCGGATTTTACGATTCTGAATCCAAATAATGGGAAAACCTACTATTATGAACATTTCGGCATGATGGATGATCCGAATTACCAGCAGGACTTCTTAAGCAAGATGCGAACCTTTCTGAATAACGGAATCTATCCTGGTGTGAACCTGATCATGTCATTTGAAACAAAGGATACGCCGATCGATGAGGTTTATGTGAATCATCTGCTCGAATACTACTTCGGAAATGTGATGGAAAAAAGATAAATATTTGTCTGTTGTGGATTTCAAACGCTGTCAAAATGTGGTCGCAGATGTAATTTAAGTCCAAAGCATTCAGTTGATCAGTGATCCACATCCAGTCAATCAACGATATCTACTTTCTTTCATATTCGAAAATACTGGATAAAATGGGCAGATCCATGAAAACCTTTGCCGGATTCAAAACTATCCACTATTTTAAAATCAGAGCCTTTTCGGATAGTTTGGATCGAAATTGCACATACGCTTAAAAGCGTACTATCTATAATAGATTCCTTTTGAAAAAAGTGGATAGTTGATTTGGCTATTAAATGCTCCATTTTGCTAAGGGCATATCCAATATGTAATCTTTTCGAAATTTATAGATAGTCCAGTATGAAGCTTGCTTCGAAATAAAAGGATTGAGTATCCATCATTTAAAAAATCGTCCAATATTAGATGGTTTTCTCTCGCAGGCTCATAAAAAACGCCCAATAGATATCCAGTATTTTTAAAATCCGCTGATACTAGATACTGCGCCGCGGGACAGCTTCCGCTATGGATACGGATTGTCAATACGGGGGAAGCTGAGCACGCCACAATGTCTGATTTCTAATCGTGGACGGTACTAATGTCAGAAAAACTAAAACCGCGCCGCGGGACCAGTTTCGAGGTCCTGTGGCGCGGTTTCTCTCATGTTTCAAATATATTCGTATGACATCAGCGAAAGCATCCATATCCATAATCTTCAGGAGCGGATGTCCGAGCTCATGTTCCCTAGAGCCGAGCTCGATTTCCGCCGGCGTTCTCCACGCCTTCACGCGCGGATTTCCCGAGCTCATGCTCCCTGGAGTTGAGCTCGATTTCCGCCGGCGTTCTTCACGGCTTTACGTGCGAAATCCCGAGCTCATGCTCCCTGGAGCTGAGCTCGATTTTCGCCGGCAGTCTTCACGGCTTTACGCGCGGATTTCCTTCCGCATGAAGCTGATGTAAGCGAGGGCGAAGCCGATGACGACTTCCATGATCATAGCGACGAGATGCGGCCAGATCTGGAGGAGAGACTGTCCGAGGCTTAGATACGAAGCGAGGGCGCCGTTCTGGTACTCGACGAGGGACATGATGTCGAGAGAGCGGACGTTCGGGTTCATGAGGACGGAGGCGGCTTCACTGAAGAGGTAGTACGGCGAGATACGGTTGATGCCGGTCTGCAGGCGGTACGCACTGATCACGTCCTGCGCAGAGGCATGGGTACCGGCAAACATCGCGTTTGCGAGGCCGCTCGCCACGAGCGAAAGGAACATGGTGAGGAAGAGCCAGAGCGCGATGGAGGAAAGTGCCGAGGTCGCGGCATGGCGTGAAAGTGTCGAGAAGAGGACAGAAATCGCGAGCCATACCGAGATGTACACGCCGCTCAGCAGCAGAAAGATCACGAGGCGCACCCACTCTTCGGCCACCGGCTTCGTGCCGCTCAGCAGCAGCCCGAGTCCGGACAGAATGCCACCGAGTGAAAAGACCGTCAGGAAGACGACCGTCGCACCCGCGAGGAACTTCGCGTTGATGATGGTATCGCGGTAGATCGGCTGTGCGGCGAGACGGTTCAGCGTGCCCTGCGCCTGCTCGTTGTTGATCGCGTCGAAGCCGAGCATGATGCCGAAGATCGGACCGAGGAAGCCGATGAAGCTCTGGAAGCTGTAGATCGAGCTGCCGGCGGTCGTAAACAGTTTCAGAAACTGAAATTCACTGACGGCCTGTCCCTGTGACTGTGCGGCCAATGCTGTCTGCCGGAGCGATCCGATGGCGCCGTACAGGCTCGCCACCGAGACGATCATGAGGAGCGCAAAGAGTGCCCAGAAGCGACGGCTGCAGAGATGATCCGCGAGCTCCTTCCGGTAAAGCACCACCATGCCACGGCGATTAGTCCGTACATTCGCCGCATGACTTTCCGGTGTCTCGCCCGGCAGGAGATCGTCCTCCTCCATGAACCAGTCGACGATTTTCTTCAGCCGATTTCCAGCAGATGGTTTCCCTGCTTCCGGCGCTACTGCCTTTGAAGCCTTCACCTCATGATTTTGAAAATCAGCGGTGGCTGCGCTGGAGAAGCTTCTCTCTGAGCGATCGCTTTTCTGTCTTGTTTTCTGTGTGATTTGTGCGATTGTCATAGTTCTCGTCACCTCCTGCTTTTTCGAAATATTTGCGGTAGATTTCATCGAGGTCACCGCCACGCTCGTGGAGTTCACTCAGCAGATACCCGGCGTCCGTCAGCCCCCGGAAGAGCTCCGCGCGGATGTCGCGGCCGGACTCGACGTGGAGGGTTCCATCCTCCTTCACGCCGACGAGGCGCACGCCCGCGATGCCGCGCACCAGCGCCTTCAGTTCTTCAGTTTCAGAAACCGTTCGATCTTCCGCCACTCCGCCATGATTACCAGATGCACCTGTACTCCATGCAGAAGTAGCTCGATCTTTCCGAGTGGTCATCTCATCAGCAGTTCTACGTATATCCGTTTCCATCGAATCTCGGTCTTCCGCTGCTCCATCATGCCTTCCAGATGTCGCTGTTCCCGCAGCAGAAGCCAATGTCTCTGCCGTAGCACTCATCGCTTCTCGTCCACTGTATCGGTCAGGTGACGCAGCATGATGTCCGGTATCCTGGCCGTTTTCTGTCTTCTCTGCGCGGAAGTCAACCATGTAGAGGCCTTCGTTCTGGAGCTGCTGTCCGAGCTCATCGATGCGTCCGCAGGCGATCATCCTTCCTTTTACGAAGATGCCGACGCGGTCAGAGATTTCCTGGATCTGGTAGAGCTCGTGGGAGGAGATCAGGATGGTGCGGCCATCCTTGACGCTCAGCTCACGGATCAGGGCGGTGAGCTCACGCATGCCGGACGGGTCGATGCCGAGGGTCGGCTCATCCATGATGATGATTTCCGGATCCTTCATGAGAACATCGGCGATGCCGAGACGCTGTCGCATACCACGTGAATAGGTGCCGGTTTTTCGATCAGCGGCGTAGGTCATACCGACCCGCTCGAGGAGGCCGCTGGCCCGCTCTTCCGCTTCTTTTCGCGTGAGTCCGTTCATCATGCCGGAGAAAATCAGGTTTTCACGACCGCTCATATCCGGATAGAAGCCGACGTTATCCGGCAGGTAGCCGACGATTTTTTTGACCGCCAGCGCATCGCGCGTGCAGTCGAGACCGCTGATTTCAGCGGTGCCGGACGTCGGATCCGTAAGGCCGAGGAGCATCAGGGTTGTGGTGGTCTTGCCGGCGCCGTTCGGGCCGAGCAGCCCGAAGACCTCACCCTTGTGAATCTCGAGGTTCAGGTGATCGACCGCGGTCACGTCGCCGTACTGCTTCACCAGCTCGTTCGTCCGGATGATGATCTCATGCAGTCCTTCATTCCGCTCGGAGCGCCAGTCGGCAGGGTCCCAGACCGCCTCAGCGCTGTCGGCAGATGCCTGGTCTGTACACTTCTTGCTGCATGCGCCACCCGCTACATGCGGATGAAAAAATCGGGCGCTGCATTCAGGCTTCGTCGCCTCAGCGCTCCCGGCGGCTTCCGCAGCGCGCTCGGCGTAGTGGTCGTCTGCATTGGCCGTGACCCGCGTGGCGACTGTTCTATTCTGAAGCTCGGTCATGATCAGTGCCTCCCGTACTTATGGAATACCTCGCCGAGGCCGCAGATGACGGCCGCGATGATGAGGATGCCGACGACGCCCCAGAGGGTCGAGGTCTTGACGGTGACACGGAAGGACTGATCGAGGGAGGTATCTTCATTCTGCGCGCTGACGGTCATCGCGTAGTCGCCGGACATGGCGTCCTTCGACGGGGTGACGTACATGACGACGTCCTTCTTCTCGCCGGCGGCGAGGCTGTCGATCGTGCTTTCGGAGAACTTGACGGTCCAGCCGGACGGTGCCGTAGTCGTGAGGTTCACGTTGTTGAGATCGATGTTACCGCTGTTGGTGACCGTGATCGGGACCGACTGCTTCTTGTTGACATTCGCATCGAAGCTGAGGGTGCCGTCCGTGGTCGTGAGGTCGATCTTATAGGTGCCGGTGATGGTGACCTTGAGGGTCTGGCTCAGGCTCTGCGCAGAGCTGGTCGCGGTGATCGGGATCTCGTAATCGCCGGCAGCGACCTTATCCGGCGGCGTTACAGTGACGGTCACACTCTGAGAACCATGAGCATCGACGTCGACGCTGGACGCGGCATTGCTCGCGCCGCTCGGTTTGAAGCTGACGGTCCAGCCGGTCGGTGCGTCGGCGGCGAGGCTGTAGGTCTGGGCACCCGATGAATTATTCTGTACGGTGGAGTTAAAGGTGAAGGTCGTGCCGCTCGCGCCCTGCTGCTCCGGGTAGGTGGTCGTGAGCTGGTTCGTGCCTGTGGTCTCGTCGGAGACATTGATCGTCAGCTGGAGATCACTGCTGGCCTCGCCCGCGCTCGCCGCATGCAGGAGCACGTTGTAGCTGCCCTTCTGCGCGTCGTCCGGGACGGTCACGCTGTAGGTGACGAGGCCGTCGTTCGAATCCGCGTCCGCACCGGACTTCACGAATACGTTCGAAACTTCCTTGTTGTTGCCCTCGAAGTAGCCCTTCCAGCTGTCGTCGAGGCCGCTCGCGCTGAGGCTCGTGTTGAGGCCCGCGCCGGTCTGGTTCGTGAAGTCGAGGCTGAAGTTCAGGGTGTCGCCCGGCTTCGCGGTGATGCCCGTGTAGTCTGTGGACATCTCGAGTCCGCCTGCGGCCAATGCCGGCGTCGCGAGGCAGGTGGCGCTGAGTAAGGTAAAAGCGCCCACGCAGGCTGATAAAGCGAGTGCATGAACGCCGGAGATAGGTTTCGAAGTAGTCATGATGTTTCCCCCAGTAAATTTCAGATTTGTTGGAGGATTTTTCTTCTCCAACTAAAACAGGTTTAGTCGGAAAATGTGTTTCAATTGTGTTCAGACTAAGTTGATTTTGTGAATTCAGAGCTGACGCAAATTACGCCAGTTCCAGTTTCAGTGTTCGCATGGGTGGGAGGCCGGCGGTTTCATGGGTGGCGAGGATGAGGGGGCGGCGGGCTTTGGTTTCGAAGATGTAGTGGATGACCTGCTGGCGGGTCTGGTCGTCGAGTCCGGTGAAGGGTTCGTCCATGAGGAGGAGGTCGGAGGCGGGGAGGAGGGCGCGGACGAGGGCGACGCGGCGGCGCATGCCGCCGGAGAGTTCGCGGACCGGCTTCGTGAGGGCGTCTTCCGGGAGGAGCTTCGCGAGTTCTGCTGCCGCTCGTGCGCGGGAAATCATCGGCGAAACGGCGGAGACATTGGCGATCGCATCGAGTGACTCCAGGAGGCGGTCCTCCTGGAAGACCATACCGATTCGGAGATGTGCGCCGGCGGTCGCGGCCTCGCCCATCGTGATGTCGATCGTGCCGCTGTCGGGTTTCTCGAGCCCCGCGAGGATGCGGAGCAGGGTCGTCTTGCCGACGCCGGACGGGCCGAGCAGCAGGAGGTCGCGGTTGTCGGCCTGGCTGTCGATGTGGAAGCCGAGGTCGTCGAGGACCCGCTGTCCGTCGTAGGATTTGGTGAGATGATTGCATGTAAGTAACATGGTTTCTCCTTTGATTGTTGCAGAAAAGCCGGAGGGCCGACAACAGAGGCACAGTACTCCGAGATCGGTTCAATCTAAGCCAGGGACCCTAAGCGGCACTAGGCCCTCTGCAATCACTGAGTTTTCTTTATGAAAACTCAGCGTTGCAGAGGGTTCCAAGGAGAGATAACACCAAGTGCCGCTAAGGGGACCTGGCTTGATTTCACACGGTCTCTACGTATGGCCTCTGTTGCCGGCCCTCCTGGTCCCCTCCCTACTTGAACATTTTCTGTTATAAAGCTGTGCCTGAATCTGACGTCATTTTCGCGTTATTTCTGGTGAAACAGTGCGCGGAATCCGGCGAGGAAGAGGTGCTCGAAGAGGTACGAGGTCAGGATGATGGCGATCGTCCAGCTGAGGAGTTCGCCGGTTTCGAGGTAGATCTTCGCGTTGTAGAGGCCGTTGCCCATCGAGCCGAGGGGCTGGCCGATCACTTCGGCGGCGACGCCGCTCTTCCAGGCCATGCCGAGCGCGGTCTGGAAGGCGCTGTATAAGTACGGGAAGAGCGCCGGGAGGTAGATGAAGCGGAGGCGGCGCGTGGTCGGCATGTGAAAGACCGTCGCCATCTCGAGAAGCTTCGGGTCCGTCGCCTTTAAGCCGCTCAAGGTGTTTAAGTACAGGAGCGGTAGGACGACGAGGGCGCTGATGTAGAGGGACAGCATGCGGTTGCCCGCCCAGATCAGAAGGATGATGACGAAGCTCGCCACCGGCACGGCCTTCAGCGCGAGGATGAAGGGCGCGAGGAGTTCCTCGAGGAAGGGGCGGCGGTAGCTTTCCCACGCGAGGAGGATGCCGAGCGCGGAGCCGATCAGGAAGCCCGCGATGATGCGGACGAAGCTGAAGGCGAGGGACTGCCAGAACATCGTGGTCCGGAGCATTGCCCACAGCGAACAAAGGGTCTCGACCGGTCCGACCATCAGAATCGAGTTATGAATAAGAAGCGCCAACGCCTGCCAGAGCAGCAGCCAGAAGACGATGATCAGAAGTTTTCGAAGATTTTTCATAGTATTCCCGGCGCCGGTGAAGGCGCATACATGTCCAGTAAATGTCAAGAAGCCGGCCAGGGCATACACGCCCCGCCGACTCCTCTATTCTAGCAAAGATTTAAAATTTCATCAGGAAATCTTGATGTATATACATCGGACATCTTCTATACAGTTACTGTTCACTCGTGGCTCGGCTGCCGTCCACCCTATGTTTGAACAGTAACGTCAGTTGCAGTGCAGACAGGCGAAATCGTTTCTTACAGCATCTGTGCGAGCGGGCAGATCTCGATGCCTTCCTTCGTGAGGGTCTCACGGATCTTCGCGACGAAGGCGAGGGCCTTCGCGCCGTCACCGTGTACGCAGATCGAGTCGGCCTTCAGCGGGATGTCCTTTCCGGTGATGGCGGTGACCTTCTGCTCCT
>ERZ1034980.294-NODE-294-length-40546-cov-80.580326_pt1 | contig 40546 bp, 33 predicted proteins | sample MGYA00520622_ERZ1034980 | MGnify/ENA primary metagenome ERZ1034980 (study PRJEB33766, sample SAMN09781791) | gut metagenome | biome: gut microbiome | host: Homo sapiens | place: Madagascar | study: EMG produced TPA metagenomics assembly of the PRJNA485056 data...
AAGGGAGGAGGCGGGGCATGCCCCGCCTCTTACACCACATCTCTGCGCGCTACCCACGCTCATTATTCAAACGTCCGATAATCCACGCTCGTGTGTCCGAAAATCCACGCTCAACCAAATCGCGTCTAAATTCCCACGCTCATCCGTCCGGATTTCCACGCTCGTGCAGCCTAACGCCCTGTAACCGTCTCAGCAGGCACGCGGCACGCCGGCAACCTTGAGCTTGCGATCGAGCTTTGTCGGATCCCTTAGGTCATCCCAGCACAAGCGCACAATCTTGCAGTTATCGAGCATCGAAAGCCTCGACTCGCGCTGGCGCTCGTCAAATTGCGCCTTTGCGAGCTTGCCCTCCTCCGCCGCCTTCTCGCTTTTAACGAATCCGTCGAACTCCCCAATAATCAACCGGTCACCCACGCGCCACAAATAGTCAACGCGATACGGCCTTCCCGGCTCAACCGGATCGAACAGCTCAACTTGCAGCTCCGGAACCTGCCAGCCGCGCTCGATCATCAGCGCACGCGCCTTGGACTCGCCGCCGTTTTCCGACAAGCCGTCGGCACACCGCGCGACCCTGCGCGCCGTCACAACACCGCGACGATTCAAGCCAAGCCTGTCGACCGTCTCAACAAGATGCTCCTTCGACAAAAGCTGCTCATGGAGCGCCGAGTCCGCAATGATCAGCCCTTCGACAAACGATGCATCGACCAGGCAATCCGCAATCGTTTGATCGATATCGGTCACGGCAATATCCATCTCGCTGGCCCGTGTCCGATAAGCATACCGATGGCGAACGACTTGAGAGCCTGGCGTCGTCGATTGCGCCGGCATCGCGGCGATATGGATGTGCGTCAAATTGGCATGCGAAACCGAAAGGCCATAGACAACGGCCGCCGTATAGGAGCAAAACGTCCAGTCGGGGTGCTTTTGCGCAAGCGCCCGCACCCGATGCAGATAACGCTGCCGAAACTTGAGCTCGGACCAGTATTCCGGACGCGCATACAGTCCCGGCATGACCACCTTGAGACTTCCCGCCGCCACCCGCCGTTCAATCTGCTTTGCCTCCGCCGTCGTGCGCGCGTACACGCAGCTCATCTGCTGCTCGCATGCTTCAATGTGACTTGTGAGTCTTTGATTCGCCGTCATGTTTGCCATGTCGCCCCCAAACTCTTGGAACGGCGCAAACGTACCAGACGGTTTCATGCGAAGTCTGACCAAATGCTGTCCAGATGCTGACCAAATGCCTGACGGTTTTGGATGTTTTAGGCCAATGGCTTATATCTGCAGGTAGAACGGTTGTCGAGAGGTCCCTGTCTCCACATTTTGAGCCTCAAAAGCCACCGACTTCATTGAAAGAAAATATGCTGTGGCTCGAAACTACCTAGTTTGCGATGTAGTCCGCATGTACTCAACGTGTGATGATGCCGACGTACGGCAGCTGCAGAAAAAATGAGCGTGGAAAATCTCCCGCTTTGAGACCCCTTGTGAGCCAAAAACGGGAGATTATCCACGCTCACGTTGCAAACGTCCGATTATCCACGCTCGTGTGTCCGGATTTCCACGCTCGTCACGCGGCGGCCACGGCGGCAGTCACGGCCACGGCCGCGACCTAGTGCTCCTCGCCGGCGCGGGCCAGGTCGTAGGGTGTGGTCTGGTAGACGTAGTAGTTGAGCCAGTTGGTGTAGAGCAGCTGAGCCTGGCTGCGCCAGACGTTGAGCGGCTCGGCCGAGGGGTCGTCGTTTGGGAAGTAATGCGCCGGCACCTCCGGGTTGAGTCCGCGCTTCACGTCGCGCTCGTACTCCAGGCGCAGCGTGTCGGTATCGTACTCGGGATGGCCAAAGACAAAGAAGCGACGGCTGTCGGTCGATTTGACGATGTACAGTCCCACCTCGTCGGACACGGCCACGACCTCGAGCTGCGGCTCGGCCTCCACGTCCTCGCGGCGCACATCGGTGTTGCGCGAATGCACGGCATAGAAACGATCGTCAAAGCCGCGGACCAGCGGGCTTTGCGGCTTCACCAGATAATGCTCAAATACGCCGCTCGCCTTTGCCGGCAGGTCGTACTTCTGGATACCGTAATGATGGTAGAGCCCCGCCTGCGCGCCCCAACAAATGTGCAGCGTGGAGTGCACGTGCGTGGTGGACCAATCCATGATCTGGCAGAGCTCGGGCCAGTAGTCGACCTCCTCGAACGGCATCTGCTCCACCGGCGCGCCCGTGATGATCAGGCCGTCGTAGTGGATGTCGCGGATGTCGTCGAACGTGCGGTAGAACGTCTCCAGGTGGCCGGCGCTCACGTGCGTGGCCTCGTGCGTTTTGGTGCGCAGCAGGTCCACCTCCACCTGCAGCGGCGTGTTGGAGAGCTTGCGCATGATCTGCGTCTCGGTGGCGATCTTGGTGGGCATGAGGTTGAGGATGAGCACGCGCAGCGGACGGATGTCCTGGTGCAGCGCGCGGTACTCGGTCATGACAAAGATGTTCTCGCTCTCGAGCTGCGCGGCGGCAGGGAGGGCGTCGGGGATGCGAATGGGCATGGATGCTCCTTACGAGTCAGTTGCAGCTATGGTACAACGACCGGCCCCATCCGCGCGAGCACATCGCCCAGCGATGCCGTCAGCGGCCCAAATCACTCCAAAAGTAGAGATTACGGCATGTCCCAAAATCTGTGGCGCTTTAGCCTAGCAAAGTGGCAACAGGGCGCTACAATGGTTCGACGCGAAAAACTCGGCCGAAAGGATACATATATGTACCAGACGCGTAAGATCGGTGTGGTCGGCCAGGGCCACGTAGGAGCACATGTCGCCAACAGCCTGCTCATGCAGGGCATTGCCGATGAGCTGTACCTGTGCGATATCAACGAGGCCAAGGTGACGTCCGAGGTCCAGGACCTGCGCGACTCCCTTTCGTTTGTCCCGTACAACACCAAGATCGTCAACTGCTACGACCACTACGAGGAGCTGGCCTGCTGCGACGTCATCGTCAACGCCGCCGGCAAGGTCGCGCTGGCCGCCGGCAACCGCGACGGCGAGCTGTTCTTTACCACCGACGCCGCCCGCACCTTTGCCAAGCGCATCGTCGACGCCGGCTTTGACGGCATCTTCGTGAGCATCTCCAACCCCTGCGACGTCGTGTGCACCGAGCTGTGGCACCTGACCGGCTACGATCCCAAGAAGATCATCGGCTCGGGCTGCGGCCTGGACTCCGCCCGCCTGCGCACCGAGATCTCCAAGAAGGTCGGCGTGAGCCCCAAGTCCATCGACGCCTACATGATCGGCGAGCACGGCTTTAGCCAGCTGGCCGCCTTTAAGGCCGCGACCATCGCCGGCAAGAGCCTCAACGAGCTTCAGGCCGAGAACCCCGACAAGTACGCCTTTGACCACATGGAGGTCGAGGAGCTCGCGCGCAAGGGCGGCTATGTGACCTACCAGGGCAAGCAGTGCACCGAGTACGCCGTCGCCAACTCCGCCGCGCGCGTCTGCGCCGCCGTTCTGCACAACGAGCACGCCGTGCTTTCCGCCTCCACGCTCATGACCGGCCAGTATGGCGAGGAGGGCATCTTCACGTCCCTGCCGTGCGTGATCGGCGCCGAGGGCGTCGAGGAGGTCTACACGCTCGACCTTTCCGAGCACGAGCTCGAGGGCTTCCACAAGAGCTGCCAGCACATCCGCGACAACATCGCCCAGCTCGACTGGTGGGACACCGAGGCCTACGACGCAAAGTAGGCCGCTGGCTACCGCAACCTTGCGAATCTAAGCGCGATACTAAGCGGGCCGCGCCGGAAATCCCCGGCGCGGCCCGCTTTTTTGACTCACGCAGTGCCCTTGCGAATCGAAGGTGAATGCTTTTCCCGGTACCTAGTACTGCTCGACGCCCATGTAGCGACGGATCTCGGGGCTGTGGTCGAAGACCTTGCCGCGGGCGGCGCGCAGCTCGCAGCTCATCGCGTAGAAGAAAATCGGCTCCAGGAACGAACGGACGCTGGCGGGCACGTCGCCCACGCCGTACTCGAGCGCGTCGAGCACCATGATCGTGTCGGTGTGCGTGTTGAGGAACGCCAGCGCGCGCTCCTCCATGGGGCGGCACTCGCCGGCGCCGAGCTGCACAAAGTAGAACACGCCGGGCTCGGTGGCCTCGAAGGGGCCGTGGAAGTACTCGCCGGAGTGGATGTAGCAGCAGTGCTGCCACTGCATCTCCATGAGCGAGCAGATGGCCATGGCATAGGTCTGGCTAAAGTTGGGGCCGGAACCCAGGATGTAGAAGAACTCGTGCTGCTGGCAGAGCTCGGCGAAGCGGGCGCCCAGCTCGGCGTTGACCTTCTCGCGCGCAGCGGGCAGCAGCGCGTCCATCTGCTTAAGGCCGGCGTACATGTCGGCGAGCGCCTCGTAGCCCTCCTGCTGGTCGAGCAGCTCGGCGGCGATCAGAGCGCTGATGCCCTGCGGCACCTCGGCCTGCGACACGCCCTCGCCCCAGGGGTAGACCCAGGTGGTCCACTTGCCGTTGTCGATCTTGGAGCCCTCGCAGTCGGTCATGGCGACGACCTCGGCGCCGGCAGCCAGCGCCATCTCGCAACCGTCGACGACCTCCTGCGTATTGCCGCTATGGCTGCAGGCGATGACGAGCGACTTCTCGCCAAGGCTCTTGGGAGCCATCAGGCAGAACTCACGCGCGGTGTAGACCGTGGAGGTAAACGTGGTGGCCTCGTGCTTGAGCAGCTCATTGGCAGGCATCAGGTCGATCATCGAACCGCCGCAGGCGATCCAAAAGACGTTCTCGATCTTACCCTTGCGCTCGATGATTTCCTGGACCAGATCATGTGCGTTCATGCTGATGTTCCTCCCTGTGTGGCGGCCTTGAGCGACGGCAGCTCGTATCTGCGGTCGTTCTATGTTGTCCTATTTATACCACGCAAGCTACCGCAGGTGAAGTCATTTCAGTAAATTTGTTCTATGTTGTTCTATCTGTGGACATTAGATGTCGAACACGTAGCGCGAGCCCACGATCTTTTGGCGGCCGAGCAGCAGAGGTCGCTCATCAAAATCGGTAAAGTACGCCTCCATGTAGAAGAGCGGCTCGCCGATCGGAACCTCGAGCAGTGGGGCCGCTTGGGCGTCGGCAAGTGCGATCTCCACGGTACAGGGGTCGGACTTGAGCGGCGAACGACCCGAATGCTCGGCAACAAGCGCAAAGATCGAGTTGTCGGTAAGGTCCTCCTCGGTCAGCGTTTGCAGATACGGGTGGTCGACCAGCACAAAGGCGTTGTTCTCGAGCATGACGGGGATGCCGTCGGCCGTACGCACGCGCTCGACCACGATAAGCTCGCAGCCGGGCTCCACGCCAAAGAACGCCGCATCCTCGTGCGTCGCCGCGACCACCGTGCGCGACACCAGACGCGCGCCCGGCACCATATCGTTGGCAGTGCAACCATCGGTAAAGCTTTGGACGTCGCCCTTCTGGCGAATCTTGCGCTTGAGCTTGGGAGCGCATACAAAGGTGCCCCTCCCCTGCTGGCGGTTAAGGTACCCCGCGCGCGACAGCTCCTCGATGGCACGGCGCACGGTGATGCGCCCCACGCCGTAGGACTTCGCGAGCTCCATCTCGGAAGGAATGCGAGAACCGGTCGGATATACGCCGCGCGCAATCTCGCCCTTCAGGTCATCCATAACCTGCTGGTACAGCGGCACGGCGGGCACGTCAGCGCGCTCGGAACGCTCAGTTTTGTTATCGGTTGCCATCGTTATGCTCCATCCCGTGCGTGCTCGGATTCAAATTCTTCAATCGCCGCCATAAACTGATCGCCAAAGCTATCAGCCTTTTTCTCACCAATGCCGTTGACCTGGATAAGTTCATCGCGTGTCTGCGGGCGCAGACGGCACAGACCGCGCAGGGCTTTGTCGGAGAAAACCATGTACGGTGCCATCTCGAGCTCGGTCGAGATCTCCTTGCGGAGGGCGCGCAGGCGCTCGAACAGCTCGGCGTCGTCGCCCACGCGCGGGCGCTGATCCAGCTCGGCCTCCTCGCGCAGCAAGTCAACGGCACGACGGGCGCGCGCCGATGCCTTACGTTTGGACGCGCGACGCTTAACGGTAAAGGCAAACGCCTCGTCCTCGACCTCACCGGCACGCGGACCCAGGCCTACCACCGGATACTGGCCCTGCGAGGTGGCCAGGTAGCCGCGACCGCACAGCTGGCCGATGATGTCCTTAATACGCCCGACCGATTCGCTCGAAAGCTCGCCATAGCCGCGATCCTCGTCCAGGTGCATCTGGCGAATGCGCTCGGTATTGCCGCCGTGGAGCACGTCGGCAATGAGCGATTTGCCAAAGCGCATGGGGCGCGTGGCCACGTAGCGCACGGTGGCGCGGGCCATGTCGGTGACGTCCTCGACCTCGAACTGCGTGAGGCAGTTGCTGCAGTTGCCGCAGCCCTCGGCCTCGTCCGCCGTGCCGCCTGTGCCGGCCGCCGCATGCTCGGCCGCGGCCTCGTCGCCAAAGTAGCGCAGCATGTATTCGCGCAGGCAGCCGGTGGTATTGCAGTAGCCCTCCATCTGGCTGAGCAGGCGGTAGCGGTTCTGGAGCGCCCACGCACGCTGCTCGTCGTCGAGCGCCTCGTCGGCCGCATCACCACGGTCAATCAAAAAGCGGCGCATGCGAAAGTCGTTGCCGTTCCACAGCAGATGGCAGCTCGCCGGATCGCCATCGCGACCCGCGCGGCCCGCCTCCTGGTAGTAGGCCTCGATGCTCTCGGGCACGTTGTTGTGGATCACGTAGCGCACGTTAGGCTTGTCGATACCCATGCCAAAGGCGTTGGTGGCAACCATCACCTGGATGTCGTCGTCGATAAAGGCGCGCTGGCTTTGGCGGCGGGCGTCATTGCCCATGCCGGCATGGTAGCGGCCAACGCGAATGCCGCTGGGGCCCAGCGCTTCGGCAAGATCGCCTGCCAGCGCATCGACCGTCTTGCGGGTCGAGCAATACACGATGCCGCTCTCGCTCGAATGCGCGATCACGTAGTCGCGCACCCAGGCGGTCTTGGCCTTGTCGCCCATCTCTTCGCAACCAAAGTAGAGGTTCTTGCGATCGAAGCCCGTCACCACCGTCGCCGGGTTTTGCAGGCCGAGCATCTGCTGAATGTCCGCGCGCACGCGCTCGGTCGCCGTGGCGGTAAAGGCCGCCACGATGGGGCGTTGCGGCAGGGAATCGATGAACTCACGAATCTGCAGATAGGCGGGGCGGAAATCCTGGCCCCATTGGCTCACGCAGTGGGCCTCGTCAATGGCCACGAGCGGAACGCCGATGCCGCCTTCGGCCGCAGCTTCCTGCGCAAAGGCCAGAAAGCGCGGCTCGAGCAGGCGCTCGGGCGCCACGTACATAAGCTGGTAGCGGCCCTCGCGCGCCCGCTTGAGCACGGTGTTTTGCTGGGCCGGAGTAAGGCTGGAGTTGAGATAGCTGGGGCGCGCACCCGCCGCGAGCAGCGCGCGGGTCTGGTCCTCCATAAGGGAGAGCAACGGACTCACCACAAAGGTGATGCCGGGCAGCATGAGCGCGGGCACCTGGTAGCAAATGGACTTGCCGGCGCCTGTGGGCATAACGCCCAGCGCATCGCGACCGGCAAGGATCGCATCGACCATGCGGTCCTGCCCCGGGCGAAACGAGGTGTAGCCAAAATAGGCGCCGAGCGTGTCGAGCGCCATCTGCTGCATGCTATCGGTCATGGTTTCCTAACGTCCAAGTCATCTGCCGCCGATTATACGCCGCCACGCGGACCGGTGCCGCACGGCCACCAGCGATGGGCTACGCAATCCGGAGGGAACGAGCGTGGATTTTTGGACACTTTCCGGATGAGCGTGGATAATCTCCCACTTTGGGCCCGTCACCAAGCCAAAAACGGGAGATTATCCACGCTCATTCTGCGGGTAGTCGATGTTTTGGCAAAGTCAGCGAAAGCCCGTCAGAGCGAGCAAGGTGCCTTGAAACGAGGCGGCATTGACCTTCTGGTCATGCCGCCGAAGTTGAAAGGCAGATTGCCGCTCTGGCGGGCTTGCAGCGTCGACCGGTCCGCCGTTCGTCAGAACGGCGGAACCAAAGGCGCAGCGTCGAGCCGTTGCGCGGTTTGGAAAACCGCGCAACTAGAGCTACATCACCATGACGTAGCGGCTGCCCACGTAGTACTGCTTACCCATCAGGACCGGCTCGCCATTGGGGCCGATAAAGCCGGCGCGCAGGTTGAGCAGCGGATCGTGCGGAGCGATGCCCAGCTCGGCCGCCTGCTCAGCGCTGGCGCGAACGGCCTCGACCGTACGGTAGCCAGCCGAGACAATCGGGGTTCCGCCAACACGCCCGACCTCGGCAAAAATCGACTTGTCCTCAAGGTCGGCCGTCAACAGCTCACGGTAAGCGTCAAACGGCACAAAAATGTTCTCCTCAAAGATGGGCTCACCGTCGGCTGTACGCACGCGCTTGATATGCAGCAGCAGCGCGTCCTTCTGCAGACCAAAGAATTCCATCTCGTTTTGACGTGCCGGCACAATCTGGCGATCGACCACATGTGCGCCCGCCTTCATGCCATTGTCGGCACACAGCGCAGTAAACGTCTGCAGCGTCGAGGCGTGGAACTGGCGGTTGATGTGCGGCGTGGAGACAAAGGTGCCGCGGCCCTGCTGCTTAACCAGGTAGCCATCGGAGCACAGCTCCTCGACGGCTCGGCGCACCGTAATGCGGCTCACCTCGTACTGCTCGGCAAGCTCGAGCTCGGACGGAATACGCTCCTTGGGTGCATAAACACCTTTCTCGATCGCATCCTTGATTTCGTCGTAAATCTGCTGGTAAAGCGGTGCATTTTTGGGCGCAGGCATATCTAATCACTCTTATCGAAATATCGAAATAACTAATACGTATATAACGTCTTTTTATATGTTACCTCAGTTTGATAAAACGATACACCACATACAGCAAATCCTTACTTGCCGTCGTCCTGCTGCAGACTATCCTGCTCGCTGAGGCGCGCCTGCCTGCAGGCCATGCGCGCGGGCTTGTCGGGATCGGGTACGGCCGTGGGCATGGGCTCGTCGACATGACCGCCCCACCAGCCGCCCACAAAGTTGAGCGTGTGGAACACATTGATCACGGCGCCGGGATCAATGTCGCACACCAGCTTGATAATGTCCTGACTCTCGTAGGTCGAGACAACGGCGTGCAGCAGGTACATCTTTTCGCGGCTGTATCCGCCGATGACCTCGGCACAGCTAATGCCGTGCTGAAAATGGTCAACATAGGCAGTCATGACCTCGTCTGCCTTGCGCGTCGTGATCTGCAGCGTCACGCGGTCGTAGCGACGATAGAAGCTGTCGATGGTCTTGGTCGAAATAAACTGGAACACGATGGAGTACGCCGCATTGTCCCAGCCAAACATAAAGCCAAAGATCGCCAGGATAAAGCAGTTGAAACCAAAGATAACGCCCCAGATGGTCTTGCCCGTGTGGTTGGAGACCCACAGCGCGATAAAGTCGGTGCCGCCGGTGGATGCGCCGGACTTAAGCGCGATGGCAGCGCCCAGACCCGAGACCACACCGCCAAAAATAATGAGCATGATCTTGTCGCCCAAAAACGGCGCGAAGTGAAAGACGTTGAGGAACAGCGACGAGAGCACGACCTGCATCATCGAGAAGATGACGAAGCGCTTGCTAATGCCGCTCCAGCATAGGAGCGCCACGGGGATGTTGAGCGCGAGCATGCCGAGCGAGATGTCGATATGAACGCCGCCCAGCGAGGTAACGCGATCGAGCAGGACCGCGACGCCGGTGAGACCGCTCGGAAGCAGGTCGGCGGGCTGAATGAACGCCTGGATCAGGAATGTCTGGAGAACGGCGGAAATGGTGACCGCCACGGCGGTGATGGCACGGCGGACGATGGTGAGGCGGCCGAGCACGAGCACGCGGTCCGTGAGCTGGTCGATGGCGTTCGCCACGTAGGCTCCCTTCGAAGGCAGATGTGGTTGTGGGGCATGCCGGCGATTGTAGCATGGAGCGACAGAGGGCGCTTCAATTCACCCTCTCTCGACAACCAAAACGGGACAAGCAAGCCCACGACCAAAGGGCAAAATTCCAAGTGAGTAGACTTTTCGCGACCTGCCGAGCACAGCCAATAACAGCCACCTCTGTGACCTGCGGTTTTACTAAGGCAGAAACGCTTTGTGCTCGGCCTGCGCCAAAAAGTCTACTCACTTAGTCTGAGTCGAAGCCAAACGGGCCCAAATCTAAGCCAAATTAAGCCCATCCGCATCAAAAGACGCGTGAATCCGTACTTCTCGCGATGGATTGACGCTACAAAGCGGCCAAAATGTCGGCCAGGTTGTCGATGACAACGTCGGCGGCGGACTGGTCCAGGTTGACGCCCTCGTGCGGACGCAGCGCCAGGACGCGGGCGCCGGAGCGCTTGCCGGCCTCGATGCCCAAAGGCGAGTCCTCGATAACCAGGCACTCGGCAGGCTCCACCCCCAGCGCCTCCATGGCACGCAGGTAGATCTCGGGGTCGGGCTTAAACGCACTGCACTCGTGCCCGCTGATGGTGTAGTCCAGCACGTCGGCGATACCGGCAATCTCCACCAGCTCGTCAATGAGATCGCGATAGGACGAGCTTGCGATGGCGCACTTCACGCCGCGCTCGTGCAGCTCACGCATCACCGGCTCCGTCTGCTCGTTGAGCAGCTCGGCATACGGAACGGGGTGGTCTGGGCTGTAGACCTGCTTGTACTCCACGCGCAGGCGCTCGCGCAGCTCAATATCGTCAGGCACCAGCGCCTCCCAAATGGCAGGCTCGTTAGACCCCGAAAGATCGGGGATCTCGTCAAAGTGGAAGCCCTTCTCTTCCATAAATGCCACGCGGCGACGGTTGTAGAACCACTCGGTATCGACCAGAACGCCGTCCATATCAAACAGCACTGCCTTGATCACGGCGACCTCCTAAAACAATTGACAGTTTTCCCCCGGGACAAATAGCGCACAACGCCATCGACATAGTTCAACGCCCCGTTATTGGCAAAGTCAGCGAGCGAGTCTCTGTCGTGACAAGGTGCCGTGAAATGAAAGGGCGCTGACCTTTCGGTCGCGCCCTTGAAATTGAACGGCAGATTGTCCGACAGAGGCTCGCGCAGCGTCGGCCTCTCCGCCGTTCGGTAGAACGGCGGAACCTATTAGTAGGAAAGCTTCCACATGTAGCGACGCATGGTCAGCGGGTGCTGACGGGCCTCGGCGATCTGGTTGCCGTACTCGCGCATAACGGCGAGGTGCAGCAGCGGGTTGAAGTAGGTGATGACGCTCGCGGGCACGGCGTCAGCCAGGCCGTAGTCCTTGGAGTCGATCAGAGCGACCTTGGCGCCCATGCGCTCAAGGAAGGTGAGGGCGCGGGCGTCCATCGGACGGGTAGCACCATCGGACATGAAGAAGACGTAGGGCTTACCCTCGGTGGAAACCTCGAACGGGCCGTGGAAGTACTCGCCGGTGTTGTAGGCGGCGGCGTCGATCCACTGCATCTCGGTGAACAGGAAGGCGGCGTGAGAATAAGCCATCTTCTCGGAGGCACCGGAAGCCATGAAGTAGATCATCTTGTCGTCCTTGAAGTCCTCGGCGAACTTCTTGGCGAGCTTCTTGCAGTGCTGAGCGGCGTTCTCGCAGAGATCGAAAACGTTGGTGAGGCCGGTGATCATGTCCTCGTAGTGGTCATAGCCCTCGGTCTGCTGAAGGATCTCGAGAGCAAGAGCGATGGCATAGCCGGGCTTCTCGCACTTGGCAGCGTAGTTGGCGTGGAAGCCGTGGACGATGACGTGGTCGGCGTCGACAGTCAGAGCGGAGCCAGCCTTGTTGGTGAGGGAGACGACCGGGCAGTTGTGCTTCTTGGCGGTCTTGTTGGCCTCGACGGTCTCGGGCGTGGAGCCACCGAGGGAGCAGGTGATCACGAAGGTGTGCTCGTTGACCCAGGAAGGCGTGTCGTAGTTGAACTCGTTAGCGGTGAAGATCTGAACGTTCAGCTTGTCCGTGTTGTTGGCCAGGAAGTACTTGGCGGGGTAAAGGTCGGACATGGAAGCGCCGCAGCCGACGAAGGCAACGCTGTGAATCTCGTGGTTGGACAGGACGTCAGCGACGATCTGCTTAGGGAGGTTAAGGTCGATCTCGTACATCTGACACATTCCTTTCGATTTTTGCGGCGCCACATTGCCGGACGCACGCAGGGTTACCGTGATTTGGACCGAGTCGCCGGCCCGTTGAGGATGTGACAAAGGAGCCGTCCCTTTGTCACGTTTAGGGATGGAAGCCTGCCTGGGGTATGGGATGCCAGGCAGGCCCCCGGGGGAAAGCGGTTAGACGCTTGGTCGCGACTAGGCCAGGATGCCGGCCGCGGAGAGGGCGATGCCGCCCACGATGGCGATCACGAGAAGCCAACCGGTGTTGACGTTCTTCTTGATGAGCCAGTACATAAGGCCGGTGAGGCCAAGGGAGATCATCTGGGGCATCATACCGTCCAGGATGTCCTGGATAACGACGGTGCCCTCAGCGAACTGCAGCGGGGTGGTGGCGCCGATCAGCGTAGCGATCATGCCGCCGACGGACATAAGGCCCACGATGCCGCAGACATACATGAGCTTTTCCATGAGGTCGCCGCCCTGGAGCTTGCTCAGGTACTCGTGGCCGCCCTGGTAGCCGATCTTAGCGGCGAACCAAGTGACCAGCACGGAAGGCACGATGGAGATGAGCATGGCCAGGATCGGGCCCATGATGGAGCCCTGCTGAGCCAGCTGAACGCCCAGGCCGAAGGCGATGACGCGGATGGTGCCCTGGAAGAAGGAGTCACCGATACCGGAAAGCGGGCCCATGAGCGAGGTCTTGACCGCGTTGATCGAATCGGGATCGAAGTTCTCGGGATCCTTGGCGTACTCCTCCTCCATGGAGGCGGCGAGGCCGAGGACGAAAGCGCTCGTCTGCGGGGTGCAGTTGTAGAACGCCATGTGACGGTGGTAAGCCTCTTTCTTAGCAGCGAGCTGCTTGGGGTCGGACTCATCCGGATAGAGGCGATCGAGCGTGGGAACCATGCCGTAGAGGAAGCCCATGTTCATCTGACGCTCGTAGTTCCAAGAGGCCTGGATGGCCCAGGAGCGCCAGAAGAACTGGCTGACCTTCTTGTTCAGGGACACGTCCTTGGTTGCGGTTGCCATAGTGTGTTCCTCCTTAGTCTTCGTCGTCTTCGAGCGGATCGTAGTCGGAATCGACACCGGCGGCTGCATGGGAACCGTTGAACTTGAAGCCCATGAAGACGATAGCCAGGCACACACCGATCAGAGCGACCGCGATGACGGACAGGTTGAGGTAGGCGGCGAGCAGGAAGCCGATGAACAGGAACGGAGTCATGCCCTTCTTGATCATCATGGTGAGCAGCAGGGCCAAGCCGTAGGCGGTCATGATCTTGGTCGAAACGTTCAGACCAGTGGACAGCCACTCGGGAACCATGTTGACGATGGCCTGAACCAGGTCGGTGCCAACAAAGACGGCCAGGAAGATCGGCAGGAAGTACATGATGGCGTACAGACCGGAGCCGGCGCAGATGTGCATACGGTAGGCGGTCTTGAAGTTACCGTTATCGATCGCGTTATCGGCCACATGGGTGAGGGCGGCGATGATGGAACGGAACACGATGCCGAGGAGCTGACCCAGGACGGCGACCGGGATGGCGATCGTCATGGCGGTCTCGGCGGAAGCATCGGTCAGGCATGCGAAGGCAGCGGCCACGATGCCGCCCAGGACCATATCGGGCGGAACGGCTGCGCCGACCTGCACCAGGCCCATGGACACGAGCTCGACGGCGGCACCGACGGCGAGGCCGGTGGGCACATCGCCCAGCAGCAGACCGACGAGCGTAGCGCCAACGAGAGGCTGCTCGAAGTTAAGACGACCGAGCAGGCGGGAGTCCCACATGCAGAACACGCCGACGAGGCCGACGAGCACCGCACTGATGAACGTATTCATACCCTTCTCCTTTCAGTCAGGCAAATGCCTGGTTGATTACAGCTTGGCGTCGATGTCGACGCTCTGATACGTGGGGGTCTGCTGGACGTAGAGCTTGATGCCCATGTCGAGCAGCTGGTTGACGTCGGCCTTCTGGGTGGCGTCGAAGAAGACGGAGCTGTCCTTGCCGCCAATCTGATCGGCACCGTCGTGGTTGGCGGTGGCGCCCAGGTTGATGGCGTCGAGCTTGTAGCCCTGGCAGAACTGCAGCATCTCGGCCGTGTTGCCAAAGACGAACATGACGCGCTCGCCGAGGGTGTTGAGCTTGTCCATCTTGGCGAGGGCACGCTCGACGGTGAAGACGTTCAGGCGCACGCCCTGGGGCTTGGCCAGCCTAAGAGCGCCCTTCTTGATGTCATCGTTGGCGGCAGCGTTGTCGACGACGATGATGCGCTCAGCCTGAACCTTGGTGGTCCAGGTAAAGACGACCTGGCCGTGCAGCAGACGGTAGTCAAGACGTGCGAGGACGATCTTGGCGGGACCGGAGCTGTGACGGGGCGCCTTGGCCTTCTTGGCGGGAGCCGTGGCAACCTCGACCGGTGCGTTGGGGTTGGTCAGACCGGTGCGGGCCTCGTTGATGAGGGCCGCGAGCTCGGCGCCCTTGACGGGGGCGGGGCTCATAGCGAGCGTGAGCGCCAGCGGGATATTGAAACCGCTGACAACCGTGAACTTCGTGCCGTTCTTGGAAAGCTCGACCATGTTGTTGTTGACCGAGCTACCGAGCATATCGGTTAGCACATACACGGTGTCGTCCGCATTGAACGTGGCGATCATAGCCTCAACCTTATTGGTGATGGGCTCCTTGTCGTCACGAGCAAGCGACACGACGTGGACATTCGACACGTCGCCGAGAACCATCTCGAGCGTGTCTTTGGCGCCTGCGGCCAGGCCGCCATGAGATGCGAGAATGATCTGATTCATCTTGCCTCCTCCTTTTCGTTATGGTCATTATAACGTCTTATACGTTGCTTATATTGCTAATTAGTATAAAGACCGTTCGCGGGTGAAAATCGACCGTTGACGGGTTTAACGTACTTGAAACGTTGGGGCTAGGTAGGCCGGCGCTGGCTGAAAACCGCAGCTCAGGCGCTATACCACGCCCCCTATCGCACGAAGTACCAGGGGCTTTCCTGAACATTGGTCTGCAGCGTAATGCCCGTGCGCTCGGTAAACAGATCCATGTCCTGCGATTTTTCCGTCCACCACGCGTTGGGCTTAAAGGTCATACTCTCGACAATACGTTTGACGATGACGCTATTGCGCAGCTTGGAGAAGTCGGTGTTCATGATCAGGATGGACGAGAGCACCAACACGATGCCCAGGACCTTGACGGCGCCGGCGGACTCGGCATAGATGCCGATGCCCAGCAGCACGGTAACCACCGTCTCGAACGACATCACGACCGGGACCTTCGACGTCTCGAGCCCCATGGACAGGCCCTGCATATACAGGATGTAGGCGACGGCCGTGGGAATCAGGCCAAAGCCCGCGAACAACAAGATAAGCTGTGGCGACATAGCAGCCGCCATATCGGGCCACGGGGCCGTGATGGCCGCCATAACCGCGCCGCCAAAGACGAAGCCCCAAAAGGTGACAGCCAGCGGGTGCACGGTTTTGGTCGCTATGCGGCTGAACACCGCTAGCAGCGCGCCGCACAGTCCGGCGATGACACCCGAGGTGACGCCCCAAACCGAGAAATGGAAACCCGACAGGTCGCCGTTCGTTACCGCGAGCACGCAGCCCAGGATGTTACAGGCGATGGCCACGAGCTTTACCGACGTGACGCGCTCTTTATAGAGCATGCGGCCCAGGATGCAGCCAAAGACCGGCGAGGTGTAGAGCAAAACCGACGCCGTGGACATGCCCACCTCGCGCATGCACTCGTAATAGAGCGTGTTGGCGGTGGCAAGGCCGATGATGCCGACGAGCGCGCAGGGGATGAGCTCTTTGGGGCTCGCCTTAAACAGGGCCAGCGGACCCGGGGCCAGGGTAGACCCCTCACCCGGACGGCAGCCCATAAACATCAGGACCGGCGCCAAGATAAGCGCTCCGACCAACAAGCGAAAGGCAGCCATGCTCTGAGACGAAACGCCCATGGCCGAGATTCCGTTAACGAAGATTCCGATGGCGCCCCACATAAGCGCGGCGATCAGCACCAGCGCATAGCCCAGATTGCTTCTCTTCAACGTAGCCTCCTTGGCTTTGTTACCAATATGTTTCATACTACGTTATAGTCGTTATATACATTTATCAAGACCGAAATCGGCAAACGGGAAATCATTGGTGCAAGGGGGTCAGGTTCATATGCACCAACTTGGTGCAAAGTAACCTGTCCCCAATGCACCAACCCCTTGACAAGCACGGGAACGCCGATGTTTTGGCAAAGCCAGCGAGCGCCCGTCATTTGAGCCAAGGTGCCGTGAAATGAAAAGGCGCTGACCTTCTGGTCGCGCCTTTGAAATTGAACGGCAGATTGGCCAAATGCCGGGCGCGCAGCGTCGACCGGTCCGCCGTTCGGTAGAACGGCGGAACTAATCCCTAGTAATCGAGCTTCCACATGTAACGGCGCGTCATGTAGTCCTTGTGGGTGACGGCAGAAAGCGCGCGCATGTACACGTTGTTGAGGATCGGCGCAAAGATCAGGTGGTTGAAGTACTCACTTACGCTGTCCTTGATGTCGTTGAGGCCAAGCTCCTTGGCGTCGAGCTGATAGACGCGCTCGCCACCGTACTGGTTGACGAAACGGATGCCGCGCTCGTCGTTGCAGCGGCTGCGGCCGACGCTGATGAGCTGGAACAGCGAGGTGCGCTTGTCCAAGATCTCGAAGGGACCGTGGAAGAAGTCGCAGGTGTTGATGGTGCAGGAGTCGATCTGCAGCATCTCCTGAACGTTGCAGATGCTAAAGACATAGGCAGCGCCAAAGAGCGGACCCTGAGCCATCACGTTGATGCAGGGCTTGTCGGCGTTCTGCTCGGCCCACTTGGCAGCGAGCGGACGGGTGTACTCGACGGCCTTGCGATAGATGGGGTCGACCAAGTCGAAGGCGGCCATAGCGGTCTCGTACTCGGCATAGCCCTCGGTCTGCTGCGTGAGCTCCATGGCGATCATGGTCACGACGGCGGAGTTGGTGCGGCCCATGCAGGACTCGTCGACGGCCAGACTGTCGTACTGGATCTTGTAGTCGCAGACCTCGGTGAGGCCGGACTCGTCAACATAGATGGCGATGGTGCTGGCGCCGTGATCCTTGGCGACCTGGGCGGCGACGATGGTCTCCTTGGTGCCGCGCATGGACACGACGACGGCCAGGGTGTTCTCGTTGACGTAGGCCGGGGTGGCGTGCACGAACTCGTTGCTGGTGTAGCTGGAGCTCACGACCTGCGTAGCCTCGTGCTCCATAAAGTACTGGGCAGGATAGTTGCCGCCGTTGGATCCGCCGGCGCCGATCCATACGACGCGCTTGATGCCGCCCTTGTCTGCCTTGTCAGCCAAAACCTGGGATACGACGTCCTTAACCTGTTCCTGAGTAGTCATCGTGCATCAGCCTTTCTTCTCGTTTGATGCTCATCACAGGCATACAAGTTACATACATGTTTTGACGATGTCGACTAGTTGTATGCTATATTTGTCTTAGAAATATTGCTGATAGGGTTTTCAGAAATCATTTACCAGCTGTTTTGTTGTCATGTTGGATACATGCTTGGTTAGGTAAGCATACAGGTTAGGTACAGGTTGGTCGCATGAGCACTTCGTCGAAAAAGAACTTGGCCCAATACGAGCGCCTGGCGGGCACGCTGCGCGACCGCATCGCCGCTGGCACCTACGCACGCGGAGACAAGCTGCCATCCGAGAAGGAGCTCATGGCAGAATCGGGTCTGTCGCGCAGCACCGTGCGCCACGCGCTTAAGGTGCTGGTGGATGAGGGTCTGGTGCGCACCGAGCGCGGACGAGGCGCCTTTGTGGCCGACACGCCCGAGGTGCACGAGAACAACCTGGTGTTCTCGAGTTACACCAAGCAGGTCGAGGGCCAGGGCATGAAGCCCACCACGCGCACGGTGGACTCGGGCTTTGCCAAGGCGGCGGGCAGCGTGGCCAAGTTCTTTGCTGCCGCCGTGGGCAGCAAGCTCGTCAAGCTCGTCCGCCTGCGTTACCTGGACGATGCGCCACTGTGCCTGGAAACCACCTATCTACCACCGAGCTTTGAGGCACTCATCGATCGCGATATCAACGGGTCGCTCTACGCCACACTGCGTCAGGAGTTCCACCGCGCGCCGGCCCAGGGCCACAAAACCTTCGAGGTGTGCTATGCCTCGCAAAACGAGGCGTTTTTGCTCAACGTGGAGCGCGGGCAGGCGCTGATCCTTATCACCGACTATGTCTACGACACCGACGGCCGCCCGCTCCATATCTCCAAGCGCATCCAACGAACCGACCGCGCCAAATACACCGAACCCATCGGCTAACCAACACCAAAACCACCACATTGGGGACAGGCACCTTTGTGGTGGTTTTAGGCGAGGAGGTCGGGGAACCAGGTTGGTTTGGGTTGGTTAGGGACGCGCTCGGCTAGGACCAGCTCCATCCAGCACATGTCGTACCAGCGGCCGAACTTTTGCGCGCAGCGGTCGAAGGCACCCACCAGGCGATAGCCCATATGGGCATGGAAGTCCTGGCTATTGTGCGTCAGGTACTCGTCGTCCTTATCGTGCGGCACGGCAATGAGCGCGCACATGTTGGTAATGCCCATCGCGACCAGGCATTGCTTGAGCGCGTCGTGCAGCTTGCGACCCAGCCCGCCATGGCGCACATCGCGCGCCAGGTAGATCGACGTCTCGACCGACCAGTCATAGGCTTCGCGGCTGTTGAGTGCACTCACGTAGGCGTAGCCCACTGGGCGCCCGTCCAGCTCCATCACCAAGTACGGATAGCGCTCGAGCGTCTTGGCGATGCGCCCGGCAAACTCCTCAACGCTCGGCACCTCGTATTCGCAGGTAATCGCCGTCTCTCGCACGTATGGCTCGTAAATGGCAAGCAACGCCGGCGCGTCATCGGGCGTCGCCAGGCGAATCGTCGGCTCGGACATCTCGGACTTCTCGGGCATAAACCCTTCCCCCTCAAAAGCAAGGGCCGCCTTACGCCAAACCAAGGCGCAAGGCGGCCCCTCGTCATCACATCAACCTACAGGACGGCCGCCAACGCGTCGATGTCCCCCTGCGTCGTGGCCCAGCTGGTGCAAAAGCGCACCACGGTGTGGGTCTCGTCGTACTTTTCCCAATACTCAATCGCCGCATGCTCGCGAATGCGCGCCATGTCCTCGTTGGGCAGAATCACAAACTGCTGGTTGGTAGGCGTCTCCAAGAAGAACTGGTAACCGCGCTCGTGCAGTACGCGACGCAGCGCCTGCGCAGTATCGATCGCCTGGCGACCAATCTCAAAATACAGGCCGTCGGTAAAGAGCGCCTCAAACTGCACGCCCGTCAGGCGACCCTTGGCCAACAGCGCGCCGTGCTGCTTAATGCGCGGAATGGGATGCGCCGGAGCGTGCATGCCGCAAAACACCACGGCCTCGCCGCAAAGCGCGCCGCACTTGGTGCCGCCGATGTAGAACACGTCGCACAGCTGCGCCAGCTCGGGCAGGGTAATGTCGCACTCATCGGCCGCCAGCGCATAGGCCAGGCGGGCGCCATCCACAAACAGCGGAATCTCGCGCTTCTGGCACACCGCGTGAATCGCCGCGAGCTCGGCCTTGGAGTACAGCGTGCCGTACTCGGTCGACAGGCTCACGTACACGGCGCCCGGGAACACCATGTGCTCGCAGCTCTCGTTTTCGTAGAACACCTGGATATAGTTTTCGAGATCCTCGGCGTGCATCTTGCCCTCGTAGCCGGGGATGGTGAGCACCTTGTGACCGCCAAACTCGATAGCGCCCGCCTCGTGGCAGGCAACGTGACCGGTCTCGGCGGCAACGACGCCCTCGTACGGCGCGAGCAGCATGTCAATCACCGCCGCGTTGGTCTGCGTGCCGCCCACCAGCAAAAACACGTCGGCATCAGGAGCCTGACAGGCCTCGCGGATAAGCTGCTTGGCACGCTCGGTGTGCACATCGGTGCCATAGCCGGGCTGCGGCTCCATATTGGTGTCGACGAGCGCCTGCAGCACCGCCGGGTGTGCGCCGTGGGAATAGTCGTTGTTGAACGCGAGCATGGCAATCCTCTCTTACCGGGTATCGGCCAGATGATTCAAACGGGGCTATTGTACGCCGTTGGGATAGGCAATGCGCGCGGCAAGGCACTCAAGTGCCAACACCAGGGCAAAGCCGCAACTCACATCGGTCAAAAAATGCGCGCCGATCACGATGCGACCAAAGGCGACGAGCGCTGCGACCACAGCCGCGGCCCAAAAGACCACGCGGCGGCGCGACGGCTTTTCCGTAAAGGCCGCCGCGGGAAGGCCGGCAAGCATCAGGCCGATCGCCGCGTGTGCGGTGTGACCGCTCGCAAACGACTTAAAGCCGTCCTTGATCACGCCGGCCGCAATATAGCTCCACTTGTCGGGGTTGCCGATCACCCACCACGGCTGAAAATTGAGCCCCGGCGTGACCTCAATCACGCGCATGCGCGGGCGCGACCACAGCGGCTTGACGATCACGTTGAGGATGATGGCCTGAGCGACCCACACGGCAAGCACCATCAACGCCCAGCGTGTGAGCTCGTCGGAGTCGGTGTCGCGCGTGAGGCGATAGGCGACGAGGTTGGCCGCGATGACCAGCACAAACGTCAGCACCAGCTGAGCCGCGATGAGTTTGCCGCCAACCCGCAGGGACGAAATAATCTCGTAGCTGGCCAGACCGACATTGACAAGGATGCCGAGCACGGCGAGCCATTTGCTCCCCCTGGAGTCGGGACGCGCCGCGCGCACAAGCATGACGCCCGCGATGCCCGCCGTCAGCTCGAACGGCAGCTCGCCGGCGGCCTCGATAAAGCGGCCGTACATGCTGCCGATGTTGAACAGCGCGCTCGAGATCTGGTAATCGAAGAAGCTGCCCACGCCCAGACAAAGGCACAGGACAACCGCGATCATGGCGACATCTTTCTTATAGATGTATCCGAACAATATTTTCTCCTTATTCTACGTGCTTGTTTATAGAATTCCAAAAGATTTGGAGAAAGGAATTGGAGAAAATACTAATTTCCAATTTCTCACGAAACCAAGAAAGAAAGGACTTACCCAAGGAAATAGGCTTTGAAGCCCCCTCAAAGTGATTCCAAGCCCCTAAAACAAAATAGGGGCGTGGATATAACCCACACCCCTTAACAAGTCCATTAAATGACTACTCACCGCTATTGGCTTTGCGCTTGGCGACACGTGCCGCCTGCTTCTTCTCTTCCTCAGTCTTGTGCTTCTTCGCCATCCTTTTGGCCTGTCTCTTCTCTTCCTCTTTTGTAAAGTTATCGGCAAACTCAGCGTAGCCCGTGAAGTATTCCCTCAACGCACTTTCTGCGGCAATGGAGAAATAGACTTCATAGGCATCTACGATAGTTTGGTAGACATATTTGTAATCATCGAAAGACTCTTCATCAAGAGCGGTCTTAGCGTTGTTGTAGGCGGTTAGATTTGCCCTAACAGTCTGCTCGACCGTCTTAGAGCGCGGCTTGTTGAAACTAAAGGCTTTCGATTCTTCAGAGTCAACAAACAGGGCCTTGCATATTTCAAGATTGCTCTCGGTTAGAACTCTAGCCAAAGGAGTAGGCTGGTAGGCAAGCGGAATATTAGGATGATTCTTTTTAAGTTCTTCAAGTACCTCAAGCGCTTTTGCCTTGTCCTCTTTATCAATAAACTCAGAATATGCCTGATGAATCTTAGCTTGATACTTAATCTCGGGCTTTTTAGGCTTCTTTCCCCTTGCGTCTGCCATAATGCTACCTTTCAAGCAAAACGACTAATCCTTATAGCAAATAATAGACTTGTTTCAGCATCAAGAGAACAGCAAAGGTCGTAAATCTCTAATCAGTGATACGAAATAGTACCTGCCGAAGAGCAAGAGGATACTAGGTCGCTTGCTAATAGTCCGAACAGCAGAATTCGATTGAATTAGTGTCAATATAATTGCGCTGCAACAAATACCTAGACTAACTACAGACATGTAGTCATTTTTAACCGCACTTCAATTCAATCGGTATCTTTTTCTTAATGTCTGGAAGTCCATCTTGTATTGCGTCTAAGTACAAGGCGTTTTCAAGTTTCTCATTACTGATTGGCTTATCCCATTTACTGCGTATCTCTTCACTCAGTTTCATGTGAATCTTGTCTATCTCTCTAGAAGTCTGCTTCACAGCATCAAGAGTACCCTTATCCCTCATTTGAATTGAGTAACGCTCTTGCTGTTTAGTGTCGAACTCTAGATTGTCTAATAGTCTTTCAGCCATTTGCTTACCTGTCACAGTTCCATTCCCTAACAGGTTGTAAATATCAGTAATGGTTGCTTCTTGCTTTGCAGCATTCAACACCCTGTGGAGTCCATCGCCTGTATACCAAACTGCATAACACTTAGTTACATTCATAGATACCTCCTTTCGTTTTTCGGCATTTCAAAAATTGCTTTTGGTCGGTAGGTTGAGCGGGAGGACGGGGATTTCACTAACCGATTTGAAAAATCCCGTAACATACCCCGCCCCATCGTTATCTATCTATCTATCAATAACTTCGTCCGCATCCCTAATGACAAGATTACTGAACAGATAGACCGTTGCGCCTTCTTCGCGTAACGCTCTAGCGCGTCCTGCGGCCTGTTCTGTAGCGGCTTGGATGTTCTGAAGCTGTAACTTCCGCATCTCTTCATCCACGAAGAGATAGAGCGATTGCCGCACGCCGTTTAGCTCAATTACCTGATTCTGTCTGGTAAGCTCCTGCGGCAATTCATGACAATCATCGTAGTAGTCTTGATAGGCTTGTTGAGGCAAATCCGACTTACCAGCGATTATTAGTGACTTTCCCTTAAAGCAATCTAGACCGCTATTGTTTAAGAGATGAATCTGATTTCCTTTACTCTCTGCAACGTTGAATCCTTGGCTCTGCCAAAATTCTACTTCTTCTTTACTGCCCTTAAAGGTAATCAGAATTGATTTGTCTATTACTTCCTGTGGTAACTTTTCCTTTATGTACTGCGCAAGTTTTGGAAAGTTGTCATTATGCATTCCCCTAGCCCCACTAAGGCCGCAGAACTGCACAATCTTGCCTTTATTCTCTGCAAGGGGCGCTTCAATGACCTCAATCTCCACTCCGTAGTACATTTCAGTTCGTTTACTTAAAGGCGTTGCCGTGAACACTCTAACGGGAATGCCGTTTAACTTGGCATCGCCGATTAACGTACTTTTGCGAACCATTCGCACACAGTTATTGCCAGCATTGTCTTTGGAAAGCCTGCCGTCTGTCTTGTAACACTCAAACAGACCGACCGCTATTGAGCTTGTTTGCGTTGACTGAATGTAGCTATCTAACCGCTTTTCTACTTGCGGCGCTACTTTCTCTCGCAAGATGGTTAGGTCAATGTCTAAACCTTCGTCACGCTTTCTATCTTTAACATCATTTATGAACTGAGTAAGTTCTTGGGATGTTTGTAGGTCTAGGAAGGGAATTGTCGTTGCTAGATTAGTAAGACCTAGTTTCGTCTCCTTGATTAAGCTCGAATCAATCTCTTCGTCTACGATTACTAAATCCGCATCCAAGTTACTTAGATTTGTTAGCAGGCTGTGCGTTAAAAGAAACAGCCCCTTTTCATCGGGGCTGAACAACTTATCTATGAAACCTTTTCTCTTTGCGCTTTTTGTTTTTGCGGGTAGTCCTAATTGCAGATAGAGTAAGTCCGATTGAGTAACTTCCTTTTGCGGGCAACGATGAATCAACGCTTTTTGATTAAAAGCTGCTTTACCAAATATGCGCGTCTCGACCTCTTCTAGATTTGAATGCTTTGGTGCCGCATAAATCACCTTGGTCTTTTCAAGTTCAACCCTAGTAAGAAGATAGTTGATTATTCGTTCAGTCTTTCCCGAAGCCGCCTGAGACTTAAGAATCTTAATTCCAGCGCCTCTATCATCTAGAAACTGCGGTACATGTTCGTCCATCCACTTATCTAAGTTCTCTAATGAAACCTTGCTTAGATTGGGGACTATTGGAATATCTACGTTTTGAGAAAGAAACTCAGGGATTGTTTGCGGTACGCCTAAAGGGCCTTTGACAATCGGGCAAGGCTTTAGGCTGCTATCCCTGAATTTCTGCCTAATCTGTGCTTCATCGCACGTATGTCTTTCGTAAGTTTTAGGAACAAAGAACTTTAAAACATCCTGAACGACAAACCTATTCTTGTCGCTGTATCTAAGGAATCGAAGGTTGCTGAATAGCGCAAGGCGTTCGTTGTAATCTAGGTAATCGCCCTTAGCCCACCTGTCCCACAACTTACAACGGCCCTGAAGCTTGCTGTACCAACCCTCATTGACCAGTACGGCATCAGGCGTTGGCATATCCGCATACTCAGGTATGAAGTTCTTCTTTTGCCTCATTGCCTTATTAGGCTCAGTACCAGAAGAAACCTTATCCAAGGCCATCATTCGCCCAATAAGGGCTGTATCAAGCGGCTCTGGGCTAATTACCTCAAAACCCAGCTTGCCGCCGTACCAGAGCCTTGAGCAGTCCTTAGTGGCTCTATCAGGGCCGAACTTGCCAAACAGCCCTAGGAGCGCTTTGTAGACGCTCTCATATTCGCGAGAGCTGATTTGACGTTTTAGGCACCATACTATGCGGTAATTCCATCCATCCTTATACGCTCCGTTTTTAGACCCAAAATCGCCGTTTTGCACCTGTCTACTTAATAGATTACTTATAAGTACACAGGTGGAATCCGCACTTTTTGCTTCTTTTTTCAGAGTGTCGGGATTCATTGAAAAGCTCGGATACCAGAATGAAACAGGTAGACCAACGTTCGCCGCATATTCTATTACTTCGTATGGGCTTGTCTCGACCTTATCAAAATCAAGTGCTATCAACTGTGCGGCCTGAGCGTCCTTCTTCTTGAACGTGCCATTGTTCAAATCGTAGATACCAGCACGCCAACAATGCCCAGTGCCGCAAAGCTTAGCTATATCTTCAATTGATAAATCGTCTTGTCGATAGTTCTCTTTCCTTTGATACGGACTGGGATTGCTTGGCTTTTTACTAAGTGCATCTACTGAATAGCAGAACAGCACTAGTCGTAAATGCCGTTTAAGATATTTTGCTTATGGGTGTTCAGGCGTTCGATTTCCATGCGGCCTAAACGCTCTACTCTTGAATCGTATTGCTTACGATATTCGCCATTAGGTTTAAGAATCCAATAAAGACCCGTTCCTGCGGCCCTATCTCTAAACTCAGTTACGTTAGTCACTCTATCGTCTACAGCTAATTCAATTAGACCTGTGAGTGTTAAACCCTTTCCGTGAGCATCGCAGTAATCTTCCCAGAGTTTTTTCTTTTCCTCAGAAATACGAATGGTAACTTTCGTATCTTTTGCCATAACAGCCTCCTTTTCAATAGAAATGTTTTTCTCTATCTCTATTTGAAAAATGGACTGTACGAATTACAGAAATTTGCCCACGTTTTAGAAAAATGTTCTAACGTTCTAGGACTGTCTCAACAGCATACTTTTTGAAACAGTGCATTGAGACACTTAGAAATTTAAAAATGCCTGATAACAAGATTCTCAAAAACCGTCTCTAAATTTAGTATCTCAGTATTCTATAATTTGAATTATTGAGACACTATCGGAGATAGGAGATTGGTCAAAATGAAGTTCGGCTATGCTAGGGTTTCTACCATCGAGCAGAATCTTGATAGGCAGATTGAGGCATTGCGTAAGGCAGGCGTTGAGGATAAAAACATCTTTTGCGACAAAATCTCAGGAGCAAAGGCAGAGCGTCCAGCACTAGACGATATGCTTTCACGTCTACGCAAAGACGATACAGTAGTTATCCTGTCTTTCGATAGGTTGGCACGCTCAACTAAGCAACTTCTAGATTTATCTAACCGATTTGAGGCCGAAGGTGTAAACCTCTACTCAATCAAGGAGCAGATTGATACCTCTACACCACAAGGTCGTTTCTTCTTTACCGTTAGCGCCGCTGTAGCGCAATTCCAGCGCGAGATAATCAAAGAAACGCAGCGCGAGGGCTATGAGGCGGCTAAGGCGGCAGGTAAGAAGATGGGTAGGCCAAAAGCAAGCAATGCCGCAAAGGAGCGTGCCGTAGAGCTTTACCGCAAAGGCGAAATGTCTATTGCGGAAATCTGTGCGGCTGTCGGCTTGAGCAGGGCTACTGTCTACAGGGCTATTGAGGTATCTAGAGATAATTAGACCTCTAAGGCCTATTGAATGTACTTGAATAGGTTCCTAGCGTAATCCTCGTTCCAGCAGACTTGCCGCAACTTCTCAGATACCTCCTTGTTTGTCTCTTGGTTCAGCTCTGTGTAGGCATCGCAAATGCACTGTGACGCAAAAGTTTTATCCCAGAAAGTTACAGAATCGTCTAGATAAAGCTCTATATCCTGTGGGCTGCTCTTCAACATATAAATGAAAGCGGGAACGAAAGCGTTTGAAATGAACTCGATATAAGTACCCTGATTCATCTTCTCCAAGAGAAATAGCCAAAGCCTAAACTGCGGCTCTACGTAACAGGATTCATCTAGGTTGCCCTCTAGAACTTCTTTGAGCGTGCGGCAGTCATCGACTAAAGATAAGTCTTTTTCTATTGGCTCTTGGTAGTTGTACATTGCCTTTTGCAAGCCGTTGAGAACCGTCCATGCGGCTTGCTCAGCGCTGAAAATCATAGAAGGGTTGAACTTCTTTCCCTTGCTTATCTTTTCTTGGAAATAGTCTTTAAGCTCACCCACGCTATCTTGATAGCGCCTTAACTCTTTAAGCAACACTAGAAATCACTGCTTTCCTCTTGCTCCATCATTGCCGCAAGCGCCATGATGTTAGCCTGCTTTGCATTTTCATCATCAGAAGCGTAAATGTTCAGCGTCATAGCTGCGTCTTTATGCCCCAAAATTGAAGCCAAAGATTTAATATCCATCTTTGATTCAACGGCGATTGTTGCGAACGTATGCCGTAATCCGTGCATCGTTAAGGGCTTGTCCAGTACTGAAATCAGCTCGTTTCTTTTTGCCCATTTTTCAAAGGCACTGCCCAGTATGCGTGGATTTTTCCAATAGCAAATCAAATCCTTTGCATTGGGATTGTCTCTTTCTTCTTGAGCTTTTAAAGCTCTTGAAAGCTTGGGCATCATCGGTATTGTTCTAATCGAATACGTTTTCGTGTCCTCAATGACTACCTTGTTATTTCCATTCTTGTCTTTGATTTGCTTTGCGGCCTTGGTGATTCTAATTGTGTTGTTGATATAGTTAACGTCATTCCAACGCAAGGCGCAAATCTCACCACTACGCAACCCCCCATAGTAGGCAAGCAGAATCGGAAGATACAAGTTGTTATTTCGTGAGCCGATTAGTTCACCGCCGTTGAGCAGACTTTGTAGCCTCGCTCTTCCCTCTTTATCAAGATAGGCTATTTCATGCCGTCTTTTGTCTTTTGGCAGTTTTAACCCTGCCCTTGCATCTTTAATTATCTTTCCTTGCTCTAATGCGTTTAAATAAGCCTTATTGAAGATTGAGTAAAAGGTATCTACAGAATTCTTCTTGTACTTCTTGCAAAGCTCATTGATGTACTTTTGCAAAGTCTCAGTAGAAATGTCATAGAAAGATTCATCGCCGATGTAAGGGAAGATTGCGTAACTAGCTTGTTCAATGTTGCGTTGATATGTAACGCTTGTTATGTGTCCAAGGTTATGTTGACTTACAAAATAATCCGTTACCGCCTGCTCAACAGTCTTGTAGGTTACTTGCCTTTGCGCCATTTCTTCCTCATGCTCACGCCATTCATTGAGCATCTTCACGGCATCGCGCTTCAGCCTAGTCTTAAAAGTCTTGTACTTCTTACGCCACTTACCATCCGCATTTTTGTATGAAATAAAACCGCGCCAGCCATTTCCGTTTGGCTCTTTTCTGTCTATGCCGCAGGACGTGTAAATCATGGCTCCAAACCTTTCTGTTTAGGCTCTTGGATTTGCTATTTACCATTATAGCTGTAGAAAAATTTGGAGAAAAATTTAACTGGGGAAATGTATTTACTCTATTTTATACCTTGCTTTACCTGCGGTTTTATTTGGTATAAGTCTTTCTTATAGATGTATCCGAACATGCTTTCCTTTCGATGAGGTCAGATTGCCCAAATGGGGCGTTTGCAGCGTCGACCCAATTAGTCGTCGTCGCTGGCACCTAGCTGTTGCAGCAGCATGAGCGCGGCTGCCACCGGGCCGGCGCCGTCGTTGGCATCGAGGCCGCGGCCCAGGCCACTGCCCGCACCGGCGCCCGCCTTGTAGGGCACCGACAGCTTGCGGCTCTTGGGGAAGTTCACCGCGCCGTAGCGATTCTTGAGCTCAAAGGCCACCTTCTTGGGCACGTCGACGCCCAGGAAGGTAATGCGCCCGCCGCTGAGCGTGACGCTCTCGAGCCCCAGACGCTCGCCCCGAATGCGGATACGCGCGCGGTTGAACAGGTTGAGTCCCGCCAACGGCAGCTCGCCATGCGCGGCCTCGGTCTCCTCCTGCACCTCATCGATGCTCTCCAGGTCCTCGGCCGCCGCAAGCTTTCGGTACACGAGCACGCGCTGGTCCACCGCCGGCATGTACTCCTCGGACAGGAAGTAGTCGGCCGGCAGGTTGATGCCCACGCTCGCCGCCTCCACGCCGGCGTCGTCATCGCCGCGCGCCTCGGCCACGGCCTGTCCCAGCATCTGCGTAAACAGGTCAAAGCCCACGCTCGACAGGTTACCGTGCTGCTCGGCGCCCATAAGCGAGCCGGCGCCGCGGATCTCCAGGTCGCGCATGGCGATGCGCATGCCGCTGCCCAGGTCCTGGAACTCGGAAAGCGCGGTCAGGCGCGCCGTGGCCTCCTCGGTCAGCGGCAGCTCGCCGGGGAACATAAAGTACGCGTATGCCTGCGTGGCCGAGCGGCCCACGCGGCCCTTGAGCTGGTAGAGCTGCGCCAGGCCCAAGCGCTGCGAGTCCTCGATAATGAGCGTGTTGGCCGTCGCGTTGTCGATGCCGCTCTCCACGATGGTCGTAGCGATGAGCACGTCGATCTTTTTGGTCGCGAACTCGATCATCACGTCTTCGACCTCACGCGGGCTCATCTTGCCGTGCGCCACGCCCACGCGCGCCTCGGGCGCGGCCTCGTGCACGCGCGCCACGGCGTCGTCGATGGTCTTGACGCGGTTGGACACGTAGTACACCTGGCCGCCGCGGCCCACCTCCAGGCGAATCGCCGCGCTCACCACGTCGGGGTCATACTCCCCCACGTGCACGATCACGGGACGGCGCCCGGTCGGCGGCGTCGTAATCAGGCTCATATCGCGCACGCCACTCGTGGCCATCTGCATGGTTCGCGGGATGGGCGTTGCCGAAAGCGTGAGCACGTCAATCTGCTCGCGCAGGTTTTTGAGCTGCTCCTTGTGCTGCACGCCAAAGCGCTGCTCCTCGTCGATGATCACCAGGCCCAGGTTCTTGGGGTTCACGTCGGCCGAAAGCAGGCGATGCGTGCCGATCAGCACGTCGATTCCGCCCTCGGCAAACGCCTTGAGTGCGCGCTTTTGCTGCGCCGGCGTACGGAAGCGGCTGAGCACCTCGACCTCCAGGCCAAACGGGGCAAAGCGTTCAAAGAATGTCTCGTAGTGCTGCTGGGCCAGAATGGTCGTGGGGCAGAGCACCATGACCTGGCGGCCGGAGTCCACGCACTTAAACGCCGCGCGCAGAGCGACCTCGGTCTTGCCGAAGCCCACGTCGCCGCACAGCAGGCGGTCCATGGGCTTGGGCGCCTCCATGTCGGCCTTAATGTCGGCGATAGCCTCCAGCTGGTCGCGCGTCTCGTCGTAAGGGAAGCTCTCCTCCATCTCGATCTGCTCGGGCGTGTCGGGCGGGCAGGCGATACCGGTAATCGACGAGCGGCGCGTATACAGGTCGACCAGGTCAAACGCCAGCTTTTTGGCATTCTTGCGCGCCTTGTTGGTGGCACGCGTCCAGTCGGCGGTGTTGAGCCTGGTTAAGCGCGGTTTATCGCCGTCGGGACCAACGTAGCGCGTGATGCGGTCGACCTGCTCCAGCGGCACGTAGAGCTTGTCGCCGTCGGCATATTCCAGCAAAAAGTAGTCGCGCTCCTTGCCGCCCACTTCCTGGCGCGCGATCTCGCTAAAGAGCGCGATGCCGTGAGTGGCGTGCACCACGTAGTCGCCCGGCTTAAACGGGAACGTGATCTGCGTAATGTCAACCTTGCGGCGGCTGCGCGCGCGGTTGGCGTCCATGCGGGCGTTGAGGTCGGCGATTGAGAACACGGCCAGGTTGGCGTCGGGCACCACCACGCCCTGCGGCAGGGCAGCGTCCACAAAGGTCACGCGCCCGCGCGAGATGGTGGGCACGGCGGCGCCGACGGCAGCCTGCGCGGCGCCCGCCTCGAGCGAGCGGGCGTTGAGCGCATCGGCCTTACGCTCGCGAATGGAAGCATGGACCTCCTGGCGGACAGCACGATCGGCAGAATCCGCCGCTGCCACGCGCACACGGTCGCCAATGGCGCCCGCATTTTCGGGCGCGGCCGTCAGCGACTCCTCAAAGGTAATACCCTCATCGCCAAAGGTGAGCTCCATCGACTCGCGCGCACCGCGGTCGGGGATGGCAAACACGCAGGCATAGCGCTTGCCCACGACCTCCTGGATGCGCGTCATAAAGCGATTGTCCGAGCCCGCGATGGCCGGCTGCTCAATCTTGAGCTCTGCCGTCACCGCACCGCCGGCACGAATCAAGCTCACGTAGTTAAGGCGCTGCTGGGCACCAAAGTCGAGCTGCTGGGCACGCACGTACAGGCCGTCCAGACGGTCGACCCCTGCCTCGCCGGCGCGTGCCTCGATATCCTCGTAGGCGCGCAGGCAGTCGTCGAACAGCGAGCGCGGCTCGGACAGCACCACGAGCGCCTTGCCGCTCACATGCGACAGCGGGCTCACGGTCTGGCCGTACATCACCGGCAAAAAGCGGTCGAGCTCGGGCGTGACGATGCGCGCATCCACCATCTCGAGCAGCGCCGCCAACTTGCTGTCGTCCTGGCTGGCGCGGTAGAGCGCCACATGCATGTTGTGAACGGCGTCGTCGGTGAGTGCGAGCTCGCGACAGGGGAAGATCTCGATGCTGTCCTCGTTGCCGATGGTCTGGCCCGTTGAACTCACCATGCGGCGGATACGGTCGATCTCGTCGCCAAAAAATTCGATGCGCACGGGCGCCTTTTCCTGTGCGGGAAACACCTCGACGGTGTCGCCGTGCACGCGGAACAGGCCGGGTGCATCGGCGGCGCCGGCATTGGTGTAGCCCATGCCCACCAGGCGCTGCGGCACCTCGTCAAAAGGGATCTCCTCGCCCACCGCAAAGGTCGTGGACTCCCAGTAGCGGCTCTCGACCGGCGGCACGCAGCGCAGCAGTGCGCGGGCCGAGGCGACCATAATGCAGTTGTCGCCGCGCACGATGCGCCCGAGCGCCTCGCAGCGCTGCGCCACCACGGCGTCGTCGGGCGCCTGCTCGCGCCACGGATAGTCCTTGCGCTCGGGGAAGCGGCACACGTGCGCCAGCCCCACATAGGCGGCAAGGCTGCGGGCGGCACGATCGGCCGCGTCCTCGCCGCTCACAATGTAGACCGTGGGGCGCGGACGGCGCGCAAACTGGGCGGCGGCCATAAGCGTGCGACCCGACTGAGACACGGCCAGCGTCACGTCCTCGCCAGAATCGAGCCCGGCCTCGACGGTCTGCAGCGCCTCGGCAGTGTAGAGCTGCGCGGCTATACGGTGAATGAGCATGCTGTTCCTCCGGCATCGCAACGCCAAAAGCCCGCCGGGGCAAGCTCGGCGGGTCGTACGTCAAATACATTGTCTGTCATGGTAGCGCATGGAGAGGACTCCGGCTCAAGGGCAAACCCGGCCCCGCAAAAAACGCCAGACGAAGATGCGTTCCGCCCTACCCCGTCACGCGCACGCTGGGGCACAAATCTGCCAGCGGACACTCGTCGCACTTGGGTTTGCGGGCGTCGCAGATCTCGCGACCGAAGGTAATCCACTGATGGTTGACCGACTCCCAATACTCGTGCGGCAAAATCTTGAGCAGATCCTGCTCGGTCTTGAGCGGCTCCTTGGCATGCGTCTTGGGACTCAACATCAGGCGGTGCGCAATGCGGTTGACGTGCGTGTCCACCGCAATGCCCTCCACGATGCCATACCCCACGTTGAGCACGATGTTTGCCGTCTTGCGTCCCACGCCCGGCAGCTTTACAAGCTCCTTCATGTCGGCCGGCACCTCGCCGCCATAGTCGGCGACGATCATCTGCGCGGCCTCGACGGCATGCTTGGCTTTGCTCTTGTAGAAGCCAAGTGACTTGATGGTGTCTGCCACGTCAGCCACGCTCGCCCCGGCCATGGCCTCGGGCGTGGGCCACTGGGCAAACAGCCGCGGCGTCACCTTGTTGACCTGCGCGTCGGTCGTTTGCGCCGAGAGTAGCACCGCGATCAGCAGGCGGAAGGGATTCTCGTGGTCCAAAAAGCACTCGACCGGGCCATAGCGACGGTTGAGGCGTTCGCACACCTCGATGGCGCGCTCGCGCTTGGCGGCATTGGTCTCGCGTGGCATAACGACTCCTCGGCTCGGCAGAAACATAACTTCACGGAAACAATTGTCCCACGTCCGAGACGCTTACGCCTCCAAGAATGCGCCAGTCTGACGGCTCCACAGGCTCGCGTACTCGCCACCCGCCTCGACAAGCTGCGCATGCGTGCCGTCCTCGACAATCTCACCATCGGCCAGCACCACAATGCGGTCGAGCGCCGCCACGGTGGACAGGCGGTGCGCTACCACAATGGAGGTACGTCCACGCATCAGGTTTTCGAGCGCCTCCTGCACCAGCGCCTCGGACTCGCTGTCCAGGGCAGAGGTCGCCTCGTCGAGCACTAGAATCGGCGCGTCGGTGAGAATCGCGCGGGCGATAGCCACGCGCTGACGCTGGCCGCCCGAGAGCTTGACGCCGCGCTCACCCACCATGGTGTCAAAGCCACGGGGCAATCGGTCGATAAACTCCAGGGCATTGGCCAGGCGCGCGGCCTCGCGAATCTGCTCATCAGTGGCGTTGGGACGACCGTAGGCAATGTTTTCGCGAATGGAGCGGTGGAACAGCAGCGCCTCCTGCGGCACGTAGGCAACCTGGCGGCGCAGGCTCTGCTGCGTGCAGCGCGAGACATCCTGACCGTCCACGAGCACGCGGCCGCCCTGGACATCGTCCAGGCGCAGCAGCAGCTTGGTAAGCGTCGTCTTACCCGAGCCCGATTTGCCCACCAGGCCCACGCGCTGGCCCGCCGCCACATGAAGTGTCAGGTCATCGAACACGTTCTCGCCCGCCACAGCGTCACGGTACGCAAAGCTCAGGTGCTCAAAATCAATCGCGCCCTCGCTCACCTTGAGCTCGGGAGCATCCGGGTCGTCTGCCACCAAGCGCGGCTCGTCCAGCACGCGCGTCATCTCGGCCGCATCGCCCAAAGCGCGGTTGATGCGCTGCATCATGGAGCTTACGTAGTTCAGGCGCATGGTGAGGTTATAGGTGTAGGTAAAGATCATGACGAGCGAGCCCGCCGAGATGCCAAACCACGCGTTGCCGCCCGCCACGAACACACTCACCACGGCCATGGTGATGACGATAAGGCCCGAGGTCGTAAAGTTGCGCTGCATCATGGCGTGCATCGAGACCGTCTCGGCGTCGCGCGCGGCTCGATCGGCGGTGTCGAACAGATCGCGTTCAAAGTCCTCGCGCCCGCAGGTCTTGACGGCCAAGATGTTCGTGACCGCGTCGGAGAGCACGCCCGACAGCTTGTTCTGTGCGGCGGACGTCGCGGCCGAAAGCGGCATGATGCGCTTGTACATAAGCCAGACAAACGCGATGTAGACGACCATGATGCACACCAGGATCACGGTAAATGTGGGCACCACCGGAGCGAGCGCCGTCACCGTGCAGACAACCGAGGTGATGGTGGGAATGAGCGAATACACCGTCACGTCCACCAGACCCGTGTAGCCGCTCATAAAACGGCTCGTTTGGCTCACAAGCGATCCGCCAAAGCGGCTGGTATGGAATGTCATAGATTGGTTGGAGAGCGTGTCGAAGCATAGGCGCGCCAGGTGATAGTTGCCCGCAATCTCGAGCTTGTAGACGGTGTAGTCCTGCAGCTTGGAGAGGATCTGGCCCACTAGGTTAACGAGCACGAGCGCCAGAATATAGGGGCCAAAGACCTCAAACACCTGGTCGCCCGCCACGGGGCCGGCCTGAACGCGGTCGACGATAAGGGCCATCACGTAGGTGTTGGCAAACGTGAGCAAAAAGATGTAGCCCGCCGACGAGAACACCGAGAGAAAGACGATCAGCGGCTGCGTGCGCGTGACGTCCCAAAAACGCTGCAGCGTGCGGCGCACGGTGGAGCGTTTGAGCGGACTGGTGCTTCTCTGAGACATGGGCTTCCTTTCGCGTCTGATAGGGCGAAACGCCATTGTTGCACATTGAAGCGCACTTCAGGCAAGCACGATGCGAAAAGCAGCGGGGCACCCGCGTTTACACCGGCACCCCGCCGTCAGATGCAGCTAGTCCTCGTCTTTTTGGCCTGCGAGCAGCTCCGCGGATGTGAGCCCCAAAATCTCATCGGCTTGGTCGGCATCCTCCAGCGCGTCGATGTCCTTGAGCTTGCGCTCCATGACGTTGGTGCGCGTGGTAATGATGCCCTCGACCGTTTTGCCCGCGGTCTCGATCTGCTGCTGGGCGCGGCGCAGCGCCGCCTGATAGCGCGGCAGCTCGGCCTTGACGGCGGAGAGCACGCGCAGTACGTCGTCGGTGCGCTTTTGCAGCTTAAACGTCTGGTAGCTCATCTGCAGGCTGTTGAGGATGGCCGCCATGGTGCTGGGGCCGGCAACGTTGACGTGATAGTCGCGGCCCAGGGTCTCGATAAGCCCGGGGCGACTGACGACCTCGGCGTACAGCCCCTCAAACGGCACGAACATAATGCCAAAGTTGGTCGTTGCCGGCACACTCAGGTACTTTTCGCAGATGTCTTTAGCCTCGCGCTTGACCATGGTGTCGAGCGTCTTGCGCGCAGCCGCCACGGTCTCCGCATCGCCCGACTCCTGCGCGTCGAGCAGATGCTCGTACGCATCACCCGGGAATTTGGAGTCAATCGGCAGCAGCACGGGATCGCCCTCGTCCACCGGCAGCTTGACGGCAAACTCAACACGCTCCGAGGCGCCAGGCTTGGTGGCAACGTTTTCCAGATACTGGTCGGGCGTAAGGATGTCCGCCAGGATCGCGCCCAGCTGCACCTCGCCCAAAATGCCACGCGCCTTGACATTGCCCAGCACGCGCTTAAGGTCGCCCACGCCGGTGGCGATAGACTGCATGTCGCCCAGGCCCTTGTACACGGCCTCGAGCTGGTCGCTCACCTGCTTAAACGATGCCGACAGTCGGTCGTTGAGCGTGCGAGAGAGCTTCTCGTCCACCGTCGCACGCATTTGGTCGAGCTGCACGTTGTTGTCTTTGCGGATGGCGCCCAGCTGAGCATCGACCGTCTCGCGCACCTTGTCCAGGCGATGCTCGATGCCTTCGCGGTTGGCGCCAAGCTGTTGGGCCGTCTCGCGGCGCAGGTCATCCATACGGTCGCCGGCCTGCGAGAACTCGCGCGCAATGGTCAGGTAGCGCTGCTGCTCTACGGCGGCGTCGGTCGTCTGCTGCTGCGCGATGGCATTTGCCGTGCGACGGGTTTCGGCCAACGCGACGTTCAGGGTGTCGAGCGTGCTGTTGGCCTGCTCGAGCGCTGCCAGCGTTTCCGCGCTACTGTCGCCACGCTCCCGCAGCTCGGCACGCAGGCTCTTGAGCTGGAGGGCGCAAGCCACAGCAACCCCCACCGCCACCAAGGCGATCACAACAAGCACAATATCAATAGCAGACATAAACTCCGCCCAACAAACCCAATCGAGCACCAATCAAAACCGCGATCAATCTTACCCTGTCAAACGCAGCTCATGTCCAATCGAGCGCAGACAAGTTACCTTTGCGCTATGGGTGCTGGTCCGCTAGCTCTCCCAGCTGGCGCGGATGGTTGCTGCGACATCCCCCAAGCGCTGACCAAGAGCTGCCAAGTGCTGAAGTACCTCATTGGGCGAGGCGCCGTTGAGGATGCACGTGAGGGCATATGAGGCCAAGAAGATTGTCGCGAGCCCCAGCGGAATCAGCACGATCATCGCCAGCGTACGCAGGCGCTGGGCCCAGCGACGGTGACGCGCACGACGTTTATCGAACGCGAGCTCCTGTGCATATGAATCTTGCTGTACGGAATAGGCCTCTGGCGCCGATTCACACCCGGGCACAGCTGCAGGTACAGCAGCGGGCACGACATTTTGCGCAAAGGGCTGGGCTGCCGCCCCTTGCATTTGCATCTCCATGAGTCGTTGCTGCTGACGCAGCATGCGCTCAGCTTGTTGCTGCGGAGTCTCAAGAAACAGATCCATGCTGGCCTCCAAAATCGGAGCATTCGACGCTTACGACCAGCATCCCGCACCGCCATGACCGCGACAACGCAATCGCCGGCAATAGCCACAAAGTTTCTTTTGCTCAAAAACCGTCGAAAAGCTCAACAACTCCCCTACCAGCACTTTCTCTGAGCTTTTTTCGCCAGCAATCTTTTGGCCTTCCGCCCTTACGCCAACTGACCAAAATCTAACCAAAAACTTGACGAAAATTGTGAAGGCAGGGACCCCACACACAAAAAAGTGCCGTCCCAAAAGGGGCGGCACGCAAACTTAAAATCAGCTTTTCAGTACCGAGCGCGCAACGACCCAACGCCGGAGCGTGGGGCGGGGAAATACCTTTGCCTCGCGCGACTCTGCGGAGCCGTGAGCGAGAGGGAAAGGTATTTCCCCGCCCCACGCTCCGCAGTCGGTGAAGGTAGGCTACATGCCCGCGAGACCTCGAGCTGCGGTGGCACACATAAACGCCAGGACTAGGATCACGAGTGAGCCCGCGATGTCGACTAGCACGCCCATTGCGCGACGCTCAAACAGCCAGCTCTCAAAGTGCGGAGCGACGTTGTGCCAAACTCGCCACAACAAGATGCCCATGCCGATGACGCCGGGAATATTGAGCAGCAAAATCTCGGAGCACAAGAGTCCAATCAGGTTGCCGGCGGCAAAGCCCGCATCGCCCTCGCAGTATTTGCGATAAATCATGTACAACATGTATGCCACAAACGGCTGCAGGCACGCAGAGATAAACGTGACCACCATCGAGGGGTCCTGAGAAAAGACATCGGTGAGCTTATCCACGCTCGTGGCATCCTTAGAGGCCAGGAACAAGCCAATGACCACCACGGGCACCACGCCCAAGATGACCTCGACCAGAGTAAACAACTTGGCAGTCAGGTCCTCGCTCGCCGAATTCAAATAAGGCGCCCACTCAGGATGAGCATGCGCGCCGACCTTCTTGTCTTTCTCGGCACGATCGGCCTTTTTACCCTCGACAACCCGACGGCCAGGATCCTTGCGAGTTCCCGCCGCAGCAACCCGAGCCCGAGACTTCTTACCCATAAAAAACACCCCATCAGGTAGTAGATAAACTAAAAGTCGCTACCCAGTGTACCCCACCCATGAACGGTGCCGTCCCAACCAGCCCCCATACAAAAACGTGCCGCCCCTATCGGGGCGGCACACAAACTTCTTATCAGCTTTTCAGTAACGAGCACGCGACGACCCAAAGCGGGCCGGGAGGGCCGGACTACTTTCCCTCAACGCGACCCTGCGAAGCCGTGAGCGAGGAGGGAAGGTAGTCCGGCCCTCCCGGCCCAGCTCATGCTAGTGTCACGCGCTAGTAGTTCACCACCTGCTCCTCAAAGTAGGCCTTCGGGTGGTTGCACACCGGGCACACCTCAGGCGCCTCGGCACCAACATGCAGGTGCCCGCAGTTCAGGCACTTCCACACCTTTACGCCCTCACGCTCAAACACCTCGCCCGACTCGATGCGCTCGACGAGCTTGTTGTAGCGCTCCTCGTGGGCCTTCTCGACGGCGGCGACACCACGGAACTTTGCGGCAATCTCGGCAAAGCCCTCTTCCTCGGCGGTCTTGGCAAACTCGTCGTACATCGTGGTCCACTCGTAGTTCTCACCCGCGGCGGCATCGCGCAGATTGTCCAGGGTATCGGGGACGGCGCCATCGTGCAGATACTTAAACCACAGTTTGGCGTGCTCGGACTCGTTGCCAGCCGTCTCGGCAAAGATGTTCGAGATCTGAACGTAGCCGTCCTTCTTGGCCTTGGATGCATAGTAGCGATACTTGGTGTGTGCCTGGGACTCACCGGCAAAAGCGGTCTCGAGGTTCTTCTTGGTTTGAGAGTTCTCAAAATCCATAGGTGTACTTCCCTTCAACGCATGCCGCCCGTAGGCTTCGAGCGGCCTCGTCTTTAGGATGCCCTCATGTCGGAAATCTAAACCTTACAATCCTGTTCTTCAGATTTGCACGGGCTAGATGCTCAGCCAGCGATCGCCCTCGGCTCGGCAAAAGCCCTCACGCTCCAGGTCGGCCAGAATGCCCGCGACAAGCTCGCGCTCGACCGGTCCACGCCCAGCCGCCGCTTCCATCTCGTTAACGCCCACCACGGCATCAGCAAGCGTAATCCCCGCCGGCTGGCCATCGCGCGCTGCCAGCAACATGCGCACGATATGCGCGCGCTTTTGGCGACGTGAGCCCTCAAACTTTGATTGACGGCTATAGCCCGCCGAGCGCCTGGACGGATTGGGCAACGTCTTTTTTAGATATGCGCCGTAATCTAGCAACGCGTAATACCACGCGCGCGGCGTATCGGCATCATCGAGCGGCGCGGCAAAGGGAGCGATCTCGTCGGTCGCCGCACCGGGGGCCGCCGGACAGGCCGCCTGAATCAGCGGCACCAGCTCGCGATCGGGAACAGCCGGTACATCGGGAAAGAAGTGATGCAGAAAGACCGTGCGCACGTTGGTCTCCAGATACACGCCCGGAAGATCAAACGCAAACGACCGGATACCTTGCGCCGTTGCCGGGCCAATACCAGGCAGAGCGACCAAGTCACGCGTCTCGTGCGGAAACTCCCCGCCCCAATCCTCTACGACCCGTTGAGCGGCCCCGTGAAGCGCCAGAGCGCGTCGGTTGTAGCCCATCCCCTGCCAAGCGTCCAAAACATCGGAAGGCGCGGCCTGGGCAAGCGCCTGCACGGTCGGAAAGCGATCGAGCCACACCGGCATGCGCGCCTCCACACGCGGCACCTGTGTTTGCTGCAGCATGACCTCGGAAAGCCAAATGATGTACGGATCGCGCGTGCAACGCCACGGAAGGTCGCGATAACGCAGGACCCCTTCCGAACGAATCATCGAACGAAAGGGGTCCTGAATCATATCTATGCTCCTTATGCGGCGCTATTCCTCCCGGCAAGCGCACGCGCAGGTGGCGTACTCGGGAAACGCTTCGCGGTCGGCGAATTTGGGATCGACGGCCGGGAACTGGCGGTGAGCGACGATGTCGCCGAGTGAAACGGAATCGAGGTAGTCGCGCATCAACGCTTGAGCTCCGGCCCACAGGGGATGATAGCAGCACGTGCCCATGCGCGCACAGTCACCATCGGGCGCGGTGCAATCGTTCATAACCATAGGACCCTGAACGGCCTCGACGACTTGACGGATAGTGACGTCATCCGGACTGACCTTGAGACGCATGCCACCGTGGACGCCACGCAGGCTCTCCACAATACCGGCCTGGACCAAACCGTGCTGAATCGAGCGGGCAAACGAATACGGAACATTGACCTCTTCGGCAGCGGTGCGAACAGAAAGCAAACGCTCCGGATCCTCGGCAAGCATCGCGAGCATGCGAAGGGCGTAATCAGTCTTCCTCGATATGTCCATTTTTCCCCTTTCAAGGAATACGAACAGCTCGAACGAGCTCCGGGGCCGAGCTTGTGTCGAGACGCTAAATGACCGCAGGACATCCAAATGGTAAATCGGATATCCACTGAGTGCCGCGCTTGGAGCGAAATGCATCAGATGCGGCCTACAGTGCAATTTAGTATAACCTAACCCCCTGTCTCGTTGAACAGGTGTTGCGCAACAAAGCTGTTGTTTAGACAGATATGCTTATTAGATTTTACTTGCGTTCCCGAAGGGGCGGGGATTCTGGGCGAAGATGCGCCAGGGCGATCGTTCTACCGAAACAAAGTGCATCAAACGCAAAAGGCCACGTCCGAAGACGTGGCTTTAATTGCGTTGGCGGGAAGTACGGGGCTCGAAC
>ERZ1034980.297-NODE-297-length-40271-cov-11.419559_pt1 | contig 40271 bp, 57 predicted proteins | sample MGYA00520622_ERZ1034980 | MGnify/ENA primary metagenome ERZ1034980 (study PRJEB33766, sample SAMN09781791) | gut metagenome | biome: gut microbiome | host: Homo sapiens | place: Madagascar | study: EMG produced TPA metagenomics assembly of the PRJNA485056 data...
ACTTTAGTTCCATGATGTCCTCCTTATGTTGTTAAGTGCTTTATTCTGTGGCGCTGTCTGCGGTAAATGTTTTCGTCTTAATGTTGAACGTTCCCTTTACCTGATCGCCTTGTTGTGCGAATGATCCAGAGCACATTAGTTTGCCTCCGGCCTCTCCACTTCCTGGGTTGTCTGGTTGCACTTCGTAGGTTCTTTGATATGCTACAAAGTCCCCAGATTTGGCTGTTTTCTCGTTCCATGTTTCCACTTCAATCTCTTCAAAAGTAGAACCAACTCTTTGTTCTTTACCTTGCAAGTATACCCAGTAATTAAAAGCGTCCCCTGGATATGCTCGGCCCTCGTAAGAAACTGTAGGCGCGTAACCCGTAACCTGGCTTTGGCTTCCGGCTTCTCCGATATATTGCACCCCGTCATCTGTTGTAGCGTTCAAGGCTTGCTCCCAGTTTGTCAAACCTTTATTAGCTAGAACGTAGCTCTCTGAGCCTGTAAATTTGACGTAATGTAGGTTATCTTCGACCTTTAGTTCTCTATTAGGCAGTTCTGCTGTCATTATTCAAACCTTCCTTTCTTTTCGTAGGTTAATGTCATGGAGCAATAGAAAGTTGAAAGCGTGGCCTCTTCTCCCGTGTAGTCTGAAGGTAACGTTGTGAGTGCGACCTCTTGCGGTGTTGCTTCGTCTAGCACGAGATTTGGGAACCCGTGCTCCTCTTCTTCTGCGAGTGCCTGTACTAATGCATACAGGATTCTGGATAAGTCCAGGCGTGCTTTCGTGTCCTTTCTGCTTGCTTGAATATAAATTTCAAATGGGTAAGTAGCTCTATAGCCACCGCCCAGATAGTGTTCTATTTCTTCCGTGTAGCCGCTACTTTTGAAAAGTAAGGCGGTGTGCTTGGAGTCGTTGAAGTACTCCAGGCACCACGGTATGTTGTTGATGTTGATTGAAGAAAAAAAGCTATACAGCCCGTCTTCAATCTGCCTTACGTCTTCCAGCTTTATGATCTTCTTTTCACTCATCTGAATTCCTCCTTAAAAAACTTTTTAGCGCCTTCCATCCAGGCAGTCTTTCTTGCTCTCAAAGTTTTAGGCCACCACTCCGAACCTCCTTGTCTATAGCTCAATTTTCGAGTTGTATAGACTTTTGTTTCTCCGTGTTTAGCCCATGGGCTGTGGCTATGGGTTCCGATCATCACTCTTCCCGTATGTTGGAAGTGTGCATATGGTGTGTCCCATATGATCCAATCGTTATCCTGTGCCGCCCATCTTAAAGCTGATGTTCTCAGCGTTCCTTTTCCGATAGGCACTTTTTTGTTCGTGTCTTGAACGATAAGCTGCTTCAGCTTCAATCTGGACCGTCGGAGCGCTTTCGTTCCTCTGGCCTGTAGTTGTGCCACCGGGATATCGACTATAACTTTTAGATGATACTCACTCACATGTCACCTCTATGAATTCCGGCGTATTTCTCAAGGGATTTAGAATATTCACATTTGTGATCTCGTAAATGTCGCCGTGTGCTTCGATACGGTCCCCAGTTCTAATTGTGAACTGCTTGTCTGGCGTCTTAAATTCTGAAGGGGGAACTAGAACCTTGTCCGCCTTATAATCGTTCACGTCTATCGTTATGAGGATCGTATCGGAATTACTGGCACCCGTCTGTCCATAAGTCCGGGTCTTTGTCTTGGAAATCTTTACGTGTTGGACCGTTACTGTTGACGTAGTTTCTTCCAGGTTTTCTTCGCCTAGAACGTTCATGACTTTTATTGTGTGCGGCCTAAGCCATCTCGGGCTTTTTACCATACCGCCTGGCAGGCTAGCCCTGCTTTGAGTAATTGGTGGTCGAGCTCTGATACTGCTAGGCTTGATAAGGGTATGTCATGGAACCTTATCGTTTTCGCATTATCTACGGAATACGAGAAGCCGCTTGTGGTTGCGCCTGTGAAGTTCATATCACTAGAGCCTACAAAGCAATCCATGCCGCCGTGTGCTTCTATGAAGTCAATCTGGTATAGGATTACTTTTTTTAGGTCCATGTCATAATCTTCCAAAGCCTGAACTTTCCAGTATGGAATCTTCTCTCGAATGTATGATTCCAGAAGGCTTTCGGTTCTTGGTTCTATTTGTGAGTACTGAACTTCATCCAGTAGTGTTCCACCTAAGGCTGTGTATTCCTCAAAGCTTAGGATCATGTTTTATCTCCTTATGCCACAGGAGCTACTTGTACATTACGGAATACACCGGCTTTTGTAGTGTCCTTAGAAACGATAGAAGCAATCATTTCTACTTCTCCTTTTTTAACGGCTCCAGGTTCGCTTAAGTTTGGCATGTATTGGTGGATGATTTTTTGTCCTTGTGGACTTACTGCGTGCACGGCATCCAATCCAAATTTTACAGCGTAGATGCTTGTCGTTCCTGTTGAGTCGTCGATAGGTACGCACATCAAGGATTTAGTTCCGTTGTAGTATTCTCCCATGTCAACGATTGCGATTCCGTCGTAGTTGTCTACACCTTGGCCGAAGCTGTTCTCTGATCTTGTGTAGTATCCTTGCATTTTAGCGATAGTTTTTAAAACTGTAGCTGTCTTGCGGTTTACTAATAAAGCGTCCGGTTTTACAGAGAAAGTTGATAACCAAGAATCCAATGCAAAAGTGAAGGCATCTGCGTTTTCCTTGATTTTTGCTGCTGTAGACAAATCAAAGGCTGCAGCTTCGTTTTTCTCTTCCGTATTTGTTCCCTTTACTAATACATCCAAACCGTCAAAGCTTGTGTTATCTGTTGCAGCGGTTCCTTTGGCTGTTGACTTTCCGTTAATGAAGTCATAATGGAATTTGTTCTTTACTGCAATAATTTTCTGAGCTAATTGGAATGCAATTTCTGAGCTTGCTGCTGTGTCTTCTAATACACGGTCTACTTCGTAAGCTCCACCGAAGATTTTTAAGTTTGTAGTTTTCTGAGTCTTTACAGCTTCTCCTGCTGTGTATTCGCTATTCAATTTACGACCTTCAGCCACTGATGGTGTTTTTAATTGTAAATAGCCATAAGTTAATGTTGAGCCACCAGTTCCTGGTGATACTGAGTTATCGAATGGTAAACGATCCAAAATAAAAGAGTCCCTGCGGAACTCATCAATGACCTGCTGGTCTACGTGATCGGCTAAGCCGACTTTTGATTGCTCTAATGTAATTGGCATCTTTTAGTTCCTCCTATTTTTTATAGTGTTCTGAGATTGCTTCGGCTAGAGTTGTTGGTGCCTCTGGTTTCGGACTTTCTCCGTGATCTCCACCAAGTTTTACATCGTCACCTTTTGGCTTGTTTGGCTCTGCCGCCTTAAATAAGAAGCCGTCCTCTTTCTTGATAGCTTCGATTTGTTCGTCAAGTCCTGTTAAGTTTCCGTCTTTATCAAACTTGATTTTGTCTTTATCTAGTAACCCCATTAAGGCCTTTTCGGATAAGGTTCCAGATTTCGCAATGGCTAATTGAATCGCGCTGTCAAGTCTTGCGCTTTCTAAGTCCTGGTTGTATTTAATTTCCCAGTTCCTGACGTCTGTTTGTAGTTGTTTTACGTCTACTCCGTCAAAATCCTTGACGCTTTGTGTAAGCTCCTGAATGCGAGTGTCTTTGGCTTGCATGTCGCTGTCGTATTTTGCTTTCGAGACGTAGTCTCCTGAGGCAAGGTTTGCTAATTTTACGGTTTTATTTCCTTCTAGCTTAGCTGCAACCTGTGCGTACAATTCCTCACCTAAGATTTCTTTTAAAAACTCCATTTTTGTCCTCCTGCGTTTTTTATATCTGGTTCACTCCAGTATCGAGTCCGGCCTTTTATATCCCGTGCCGAGGGGTAACTAAGCCTTTTAAACGCCGTGCTTAGGGCATAATAAAAACCGCGCCATTCCTAGCACGGTTCTTGTCCTTATTTAGTTGTGTTCTATAGTACTTCCGCAATTCCTTTTGCAAGTCTTGCGGCTTTCTGCATCAAGCTGTTCTCTTCTAGGTATTCTAGCCCCTTAAGGGTTATCCTGATACCCTCTAGTCCTTCAATGTTTGGTGTTAGGGCTCCTATGTATTGGATCACCTGGAATCCCTCAACGTATCCATTTTTCAGTAGCATGCCTAGAAGTGCTTTTCTCTTTGGCTCTGTGATGTCTAGGTTATCCGCTGAAAGTCTTCGGATGTCTACGACCTCATAGTCCATTGATTTTTGCAGAATTGATAGAATTTTGTATATCGTTCTGAAATCTTCCGACATGTTCTGCCTCCTACTAAAAATCCGCGCTATTCCTAGCACGGACCCTCTTGTACTGTCGCGGGCCCCCTTCGTCTTTCGACGCACCCCGCATATCGTGTATCAGCTTTCCAGGGATTCTTTAAGCCTCACAGCACTTTTCTACTTAAAGTATATCCCGTTTAGTTCTTTGAGTCAATCAATGAGTCACTGTCCTGTAGCTTCTTGTATTGCTTCAGAGCCTTGTTCTTTTTGCTTCCTATGTAATTCACATGTACTATAAATTCCTCGCTTTCTCCAACTCTTTTATCAATGGCGACCTCTAGGCCGTAGCTTTTTCCATCCTCGCCAGGATATAGTTTATAAAACTTAAAATCTCGATTATTCTTGTTCTTTCCTAAGAGCGCCAAATCATAGTTTTCTATAACCTCTGCGATTTTGTTATAACAGTCTTCCGGGTATTCATTTATGTGCCTGTATAGGATGTAAGCAAGGTCTGTTTTCTTTAAAAGAACCTGTTCTTTATTTACTCCGTATTTTTTTAAGATTTCAGGGGTTTTAGCCACTTGATAAGATTGTTTTGCATTTAGTTCGCTAAGGTATCCGATCCAGTAGCTTTTGTCCTCGCCCTTATCTTTCTTTTTCAAGCTTGCCAAGTTTTGTTTTAAAAAGTTTGAAAGGTCCTTTTTTGTTCCTATGTCCTCTTTATATTCCAATCGTTTCTTCGGTATTCTCACGGGCTTGTAAGGTCTGCCTTTTGTTCCGCCTATCTTCTCAGCTGAGTAATCTCGTTTCAGATACCCGTTAGAAGCGTCCACAAGCTCCTTCAGTCTCATCTTGTTGTATTTATACCAGTAATCTTCTTTCGTCGTGTCTAGCCCTGCTGCAGCTTTCACACGGCGCTCTCTATCCCACTTTCTCATATTTCTTTCGTAGGACCTTTGCTTTTGCTCCATCTGGTATATTCTGTCATTTTCTTTAGGATTTACAGGCTTGTTGTAATCCTCGCTTATTCCTGGAAAGTATGCGGTAAATGAATGCCTGCAGTTCCATCCGCCAAGTCCTGCGCCTGTTCCGTATCCTGTAGCTTCATAAAAGTTCTCGTAATTTCCTTCCGGATAATTTACCCAGAACACTTTTCCTTGCCAGGCTGCGTGGCTTGGTCTGGCTCCCATGTGGGCACTTGTCTGTACTAGATTTATATCTAGCTCATCAATGACCGATTTCTCGCAAGCCAGGGCGTTCTGGTTTACTGCGGTTCGTACTGCCAATCGAACGGCCGCCTCGATTGATCGTTGAGCACCGCTTGGGTAGGATACTTTTGTTAGGCCTTCTCTGCATAGCTTGTCTATTGTGTTTGCGGTTGCTTGATCTAGTGAGTAAGCTCCGCTTGATACCTGAAGATAAGCCATGTCGTAGTATCTCATAAAAGTGTCGCTAGCCAGTTGAGCTGTGGTCCTTGTAAGGTTCTGGATGTCTCCCCACAGTGCTGATGTTCCTTTTTTGATCTGATCCGAAAATTCTAAGCCACTTGTGTCGTATCCTCCAGCCTCTAGTCTGTCGAATGTGTCGCGGATACTTTTATAAGCGCTCTGTTGCATAATCCGGTCGACTTCTTCTTCGGAAGTGTGAAGTATTTCAGCTAGTCTTTTGTTAATCCAGTCTTGCTGGAGTCCTAGCTGCTTTAGTTTGTTGTTTAAATACTCCGTTGTGCTTGTCATAGCGTCCTGATTCATCTTGATCCGCTCCGCTATGTCCACCAGTATTTCTGTTGCCAGTTCCTGATATAGCTTTTCTAGGTCGTCACCTACGTTCTGCAGGTAGTTCGGTTCTAGCATTAGGCTTCACCCTCTGGCTCCTCGTCGTCTTGTGTTTCATCTTTCTGGAAGAACATACTTTGAATTCTGTCTGCTGGGTTTTCTGTTTCTCCTGTCATCTCGCGTGCGGTCTGTTCGTCTTCTCCGTAGTATCGGACGCGATATTCCCATTTTTGTAAGATGCCAGCTGAAATTTCCTGAAGCATTCTTAGGCGTTCCGCTTCTTCGTCTGAAAACATAGTGTCGTCAAATTGAATTGTGATGCGAACGTCTGGATCAAGTCCGGATATGTGGCACTTCTCTTTGCCTAAGATAATAATCGATCTCGTTAGCTCTGTCAGGGCGTCCTGGATTGCGATACGTTGCTTCCAGACGCTTTCTGTTAGCTCCTTATTGCTTGCACGAACCTGAGTTGCTGTGGTCATGTTCTGGATGCTGAACTGGTATCTATTTTGCCCAAGTCCGCATTTACTTGATAAAAGATTTAGATTGAATTGAACGTTCTCTTTGTTTTCGTCAACTCGAAGGCTTGGATTGTATTCCTCAAAAAGTCGAGGCTTGTCTGGGCTTACTTGTGTTCCTGTACTTACGTATAGAGATTTCTCCAAAGTCGCACCGACGTCTGGTTCTTGCCTTACTGGTACTCGTTCGCCTTTATCGTTTAGCGCGTAGGCTGTTGGCTTCATGCTAAATAAAGCCTGATCCATGAAAACCTTTTTCTTTCCTAGCAAAGTATCCATGAATAGATTGTCATAAGCCAAGTCGCAGCTTTCTAGCATGTCGATTGCGTTTGCGTAGATCGACATCCCTAGAGGTACGTCTGCTATGTTGTTTTCAATATTTGGCTTTAGGATCACAAAAGGCTTACAAGGTAGCTTGTAACTGATTGCTTCGCCATTTGGTGCTGATACTCTTTCATAGCCTACAGCGTCTCCTGCCACGTTGTTGATCTTGAAGTAATGGTTGTAGATTTGGTAGCCCTCTTGCTCTTGCTTGAAGACCTGGATGTACATGAAACGCTCCCCGTTTTGTGTGTACTCGCTAGCCAGTGCAATTTCTGAGATGTCTTCCTCGTCATAGGTCAATGGCACGATTTTCTGCGCGTCCTTGATAGTTTTGATTTGTACGCTCTGGGCACTCAGCTGCCCTTTGTTTACTGTTGGATTTACAAGCTGCAGATAGAAGCACACGGTGCCTTGTGCGAATTCTCTCTCGACTGCTTTGTTTCCTAGCTTCCAGAACTTGCTGTTTCCTAAAACTCCACCGTTCTGGTCTTCTTTGTCTCCAGTCAAGAATTCTTGTGTGGCGTCAGTTCCATGTTCGTTACACTCTACCAGGATTCTGGTTTTATCGTTCAAAAGTAAATCGGCCCAGTCTTCGCAGATTTTTTTAGCCATTCGCATTTGCTTGCGTTTTACTTGTCTGCTGTTTCCGCTTTCGTTCTTGATCTCGTATTTATGAAAATCTTGAACGTAGCCTTTCCACCAATCGTTCCAGAATTGAATTTTGTTGTAGTAGTCTTGGACTTCCTGGCTCACAGGATATCCTAGGTCCTTTAGTATTGTGAATAAAACTTTCATTTAAGTACTCCTTCCTGTGATCAGGTCCATATATGTCGACCAACTGTAAAAATGGGCATCGAATGTATCGACGTCGGTTGTAAAGTCATCCAGAATCTTGTCTTCTTTCGATTTTGTATCGTATAGGGCCGTGCTCAAACTTTCGACCACCATTGGCACTGCCTGGAACTTCATCTTGTGTCGGTTCAGCATCATGTTATAGGTCAGAATCCTTGTCTTTCCGTCTATCTTGCGGCAATCCGTCACGTTGGTTGGAAAGCCTGCCCTTTGTACGGCTACTCGTATGCTGTTCAGAATGACTTGTTCTGCGTTATCTACAAAAACGCTTGATACCACGAATCCTTGAATCCATAAAGCTCTGATCAGGTCGACTGTCTCTGTGCAAAGTCTTTCGGCATCTATAGTTCCTTTAGCGTGTACGACTTTACGTTCTGCAAAGGTTACAATCTCAGAAAGGTCTGCCGTGATTCCCGTTACGATCAGGCTACTGTGTGAACGTGTTCCACCTATGTCCAGGCCTATGTTGATCATGTTAAAAAGTGGGAGTTCTCCTTTGACTTCCCACTCGTCTGGATTATCGGCAAACTGTGGAAAGAGTAGCCCTTCCGCGTTGCACCATTCTCCTAGTATGTATCTGTTGTATAGGACCGTCCCTCGATATTCGAGTTTCAAGTTTTCCACGAATTCCTGCGGCAGAAACGGGTTGTCTTCAATCGTGTATTTCTGTCGGAAGATGTCAGCTCCTGATTCTAGAAACTTTAAAAACCAATGGTTCTTGTTGTCCGGGTTGCAGGTTCCATCAAAGCAGCTATATGGTTTATCTAAACGCGATTTTAGCATGTCAAAAACTTTTTTGTTCCAGGTTACGACTTCGTCCCCATAGCAGTACGCTACTGAGGCCCCTTGTATCTTTGTGACCTGGCTTTCTTTGTCTGCGCCTATCGCGTAGCACATACGACCGAAAAGTTTTACCGTGTTGTCTGGTCTTACCCTTCCAACTAGTTCAGGGCCATACAATTCTCGCATGGGTTCTAGAACGTTTCTTTCAAGTGTCGACTTTGTGTTTCCTATGAGGAACACGTGGCCTGGAAGGCCCTCTATAGCTCGAATCCGTTTTGGGATGATGTAATAATCCAGCCATGTCTTTCCGCTACGTGTAGCCCCTTCTTTTATGTTCCAGCGGCTCGGTTTATGATTCCAGAACTCTTTCTGTTTCTCAGTTAGTTTCACTATCGTCTCCGGCTACTGTGTCCATAGCTTTCAATAAAAGATCCAGTTTCGTAATCTCTTTAGAAGGGTCGCCTTGTCTCTTGATCTGTTCAGCCTGCGCGTTCATTAGTTTCGTTCTGGCTCTGTCTAGGCTTGTGACAGGTTGCTGTCCTGTAAGGTCTCGAATGAATTCTGCAGCCCTTACGTCTCCGCGTGTGGCTTTATTGAACATAGTTGCGGCTAAAAGCATTTGATTGTTGAGCTCCTCATCTTCTAATCCCATGTCGATCAGCTTTTCTTTGTTTCTTTCGCTTGGCTCCAACTCTAGGATTGCGGCCAGGCATTGTTTTAGCTTCTTTTTCTTTTTCTGAACTTTCTGACTTGCGGCTCCACCCTTGCGTCCCATCTCTGCTGCATTCTCTTTCGTGAAAGGCTTCAGGTTTTGCATTGGGTCTTTGCGCTGTCTTGCCGCTTCGGACTTTGTGCGTCCGGCTAGTCCTTTAGCAGGCATCCTCGATTAGCTCCGCTTGTTCTCCGGTGTAATCTTCCCAGCGCTTGATAATTACATCGGCATAGTGTGGATCATACTCCATCATGAAGCACCTCCGTCCTAGCTGTTCGCAAGCCATAAGCGTGGAGCCTGAACCTCCGAATAGGTCCAGCACGTTTTCTCCAGTTCGGCTGCTGTTCTTGATCTGCCTTGCAACCAGTGGAATTGGTTTCATGGTTGGATGCAGATCGGATTTCGTGGGCTTCTTCTCGTCCAGAATCGTTGTGTCCTTGCACCCCCCCAGGATTGATTTTAGAAGGTCTTTAAGCTCGTCCTTCTTCATGCTGTCAATGTCCAGGTTCTCTGTGTCTTCGAGTACGGTTACAAGGTTTCTTGTGTTGACAAAGTAATGGGCTGCGCCATCTTTCCATCCGTAAAGGCACGGCTCGTGTTTCCACTGGTAGTCCTGGCGACCCAGTGCGAATGTGTTCTTGTTCCAGATCAGTGTTTGTCGGATGTTTAGGCCTGCGCGTTCTGCAGCTTCCAGAAGGTTCTTGCTCTGTGTGGATGCGTACCAAATGTAGAAGGCTCCGCCAGCCTTGAGCTGTTCTGTCATGTTCTCGAAGGCTACTTTTAAAAACTCGATAAAACCCTCGTCATCTTCCCATGAGTCGTTATCAATGACCAGTCCGTCGGTTCTTCGGTGTAGCTGTTTGGCTTCGCTTGGTCCCATATGCTGTCCTAAGGCTACGTTATACGGTGGATCAGTTACGACCATATCCATGGTAGCGTCGCTGCAAAGTTTTTCTACGTCCTGGCGTTTGGTACTATCTCCGACCATCAATCTGTGCCTTCCTAGCATCCAGCATTGTCCTCTTTTGGTTGTTGGCTCTTCCGGAATCTCTGGCTCGAAGTTGTCGTCCTCTGCGATTTGTTCGTCGAATGTTTCTGTCTCAAATCCGAAAGGCTCCATATCAAAGTCCATGTTGTCTAGCTCTTCCAGTTCAAACTGTAAAGCGTCAAGGTCCCATTGTGCTGCTTCCGCGACTTTGTTGTCTGCCAATCGGTAGGCTTTCACCTGTGCTGGCGTTAGATCATCGGCCTGGATGCACGGCACTGTCTCAAGGCCTAGCTTTTGTGCTGCCTTCCATCTCGTGTGTCCTGCAATGATGATCAGGTCTTTATCCACCACAATCGGTTGCTTGAATCCAAACTCCTCGATAGATGCTGCGACTAAATCGACGGCATCTTCGTTAAGTCGTGGGTTGTTCTCGTAAGGCTTCAGGTCGCATGTTCTTATGTCTGTAATGTTCATGTGTGTTCACCTCTGTTGTATTAAAAAAGAAGCTGTATCTGCTTCTTTGTTGTCTATGATTACCCGGAGCGCTGAAAAGAAAATAAAATTGATGTCCATGATTTGTCGTAGCTGATGTCTGGAAAGCACTCGTTTTTTATAAAGGAGGACGCTCCGGGTAAAAGAAAAGAGGGCCCTTTTCTATCGGTCCTCTTTTACAAGTACTAATATACCACTTTAAAGTGGTACACAGTGGGAACTCTTTAGCTTTTTGTGAGCTTTTTTACTTCCGCCATTAAATGTTTATATAGTCCTCGTCTTGTGTACCCGTATTTCTCAGCAACTTCTTCAGCCTTGATTCTATGAATGTACAGATCCCATAGAATGTTCTGATCTTGCAAATCGAGAAGTTCTGTCCATCTTAGGTCCATCAGTCTTTTCTGGAAGTGATGCAGTTCTTGTTCTTTGGCTGATATCTCTTCAAATAAACCGAGCGGGCTGTGGTACTGATGCTGATATGTTGGCATAGGCCACTTGCTTCTTTTCTGTTCTGCGGTCAGTTCGATTCCACCAGACTTCGCAAGGCCTGTTGTCTGGTGGTTTAGTACTTCCAGTTCTTGATTCAATTCAATCAAACGGTGGCAGCAGTAGCGCACCGTTTTTAGTTCTGGAATTAATTCATCATAAGTCATGTTTTACCTCCTTAAAGCTTCGATTAAGGCTTTCTGTGTTATGTTCTTGTGTTCTAGTGCATCCAGCATGTCCTCGTCTACTGTGCCTCTAGCTACGATCTGATAAATGATCACGTTTTGTTTCTGTCCTTGTCTGTAGATTCTGGCGTTTGCCTGCTGATACAGTTCAAGGTTCCAGTTTGGAAGTGTGTACCAGATTGCAATATGTCCACCACGCTGAAGGTTAAGTCCATGTCCTGCGCTTGCTGGATGCAAAAGCAGCACGTCTATCTTTCCGTCGTTCCAGTCCTTCACATCTTTCTCACTGTTTAGACTTCTTACTTCGATTTTTTGCTTCTTCAGATGTTCTGTGATGCGTTTTAGTTCGTGTTTGAAGTAATAGAACACCATCACAGGGTTCTGGTTTGCTGATTCGATCAAGTCGTCTAGTGCCTCAAGTTTAGCCGCATGAAGGGTTGCTACTTCTTCGAGCTTATTTCCTAGCTGATCACGTTTATAGATTTCTCCTGATGTCATTTGTAGCAGCTGACCGCATAGCACTCCAGCGTTGGCTGCTAGCAGTGATTCGTTGTTATCAAGTTCCAGAACCTTCTCACGTTTGAAAGCGTGGTATTCTGTCATCGCTTTTTGAGGTAGTTCGATTGATTTTTTCAAGTACTGAACCGGTGGAAGTTTGGCACAGTCTGCCTGATCCAGACTCATGCATACGTCACTTATTTTCTTGTATATCTTTTCTTCAGCATCTGGTCTTGGCTTCCAATCGTATACGATCATCCCGTTTCTTCTTCCTGGAATTAAATATCTTTCTCGAAACTGAGTTAGTGTTCGACCTAATCTTTCTCCCTGGTCAATCAAATATATCTGGCTCCAAAGGTCCGGGATTCCTTTCGGTGCTGGTGTTCCGGTTAGGCCTATAAATCTGTCAGCTAGCGGCATAACTTTTCTTAGTGCTCTGAACCTCTGGCTTTTTGGATTCTTGAAAGTTGATAATTCATCAATCACTACCATGTCGAAGTCAAAGTATTTGTTGTCTACTAGCCAGGTAACGTTCTCTTTACCTATGAGGTAAATGTCTGCCTTTTGTTGCAGTGCTTTCTCGCGCTGCTTTGGAGTGCCTGCTATGATTGAATAGCTCAAGTCCTTAGTGTGACTCCACTTTTCTATTTCTTCCGGCCACGTGCTCTTTATTACTCGTACAGGGCCTATGATCAGAACTTTTTCTATGTCGATTAGTTTTAGAAGGCTAATGATCGTTAGCGTGGTTACGGTCTTGCCAGCTCCCATAGGGAGAAGAAGGCCACACTTCTTATGATCCAGTCCGAAGTTGATAGCTCTCTTTTGATAGCTGTGTGGTCTAAATTCTGTCAAAGTGTCGCTCCTCCGGTATGATTCCAGACCGCATCAGACTTGTTAATTCGTCCACCTGGGCTTTTGTGCTGATACAGTATACTTTCATACCTGTTGCCCGTATTTGGGCTACTGTGGCTTTTTGTAGGGCTCTAGGCTTACCGCCTGGCCTTTTTACTTCTACAAAGAAAGCCTTTGAATTATATGTGATCAGTCTATCTGGCACGCCTGCGTTTCCTGGTGATACAAACTTCCAGGCTTTACCGCCTAGTGCTGATACCTTTTTGATCAGGTAATTTTCTACTTGATTTTCTATCATTTCTGGAAGAACTTCTTTTGAAGTTCGCGGTACCGCTCGGCGCAGTCTGGACATAAATCGTTCTTGTCGTTTGTTGTGGTCCATCCGTCTGGAAGTCCTTCCCAAGTTTCGATTGACATCCCATTCTCGATCTTATACTTTTCAATTCCCACGGATGTTTCTTTTCCGCATCTATCGCACTTAATATACATTCTAGTTTCTTTCATGTTCTATTCCTCCTCTAACCTTTTAGCTTGTCTTTCCTGTTTTGCTTGAATAAGTTCTTGAATCTCAATTCCTTGAATTTGATAATATTCGATAAGCTGATCCATACAAATCAGTACATCCCCCATCTCTTCGATCAGGTTATTTTTTAGTCCCTTGAACTCTAAGGGTTTTGTCTTTTCTTCCGGATTGCGTACCAGTTTAGAAATCGCCTTTTGCAGTTCTGATAGTTCTTCCATAGCGACCAGGCTCTGCCTTTCGATTCCGTATCGGTCCAGTGTTTTGTCTATGATTTTCTTATCAAAGCAAAACCATACAAGATTTTCTTTGAGTTCGTCGCCTTTCTTTCTAATGATTCTCATTTCTGTGTCTCCTTTTCTAGTTGATTTTTGGCCCTGGCAACGTGGTAGCGTGGCAACGTTCAGAAAACTTTATATATATACACTATATTTTCTCGCGCGCATATATATACGCATATACTGTATTACACTATATATATTATATATTCATTAAGTTAGATAATTTATAGTTGTCTCGTTGTCAGAAGTATTCCAGGCCCTTATTTTATGCGGTTTTAGCCCGGCAACGCTCTATCATTTTTTACCGTTGCCGACCTTTGCCACGTTGTCAGTCTCAATTTTCGTTTACCGTTGTCACGTTGTCAGGCTGATTACTTATAAGCGCAAGCATCTTGCGGAGGTATATAGGCTTTCTGACGTCCGTAAATTCCTCCAAATCTTAACGGATTTTTAGTACGAACCCAGCCTATGCTCTCCATGATTGCCTTGAGTTCTACCTGATCCGTTTTTGTGAATTTGTTCTTGGCTCCGTTCAAAACCTCGCACCAAATCTCAAGCAAGCATACCCTTGTACGCTCTTCCGTGCCTTCGTTTCTTGGGTCTTCCAACCACTGGGTTCTTGCATAAAGATCCATGTCGTACCAACCTTGCGGTAGCTTTCTGTCTAGATAGTCGCGGACCATGTCTTCTCGGACACTGGTAAACGTGTGCTCTTTTTGCATCTGTTCGGCTCCGGTCAAAGCTTCGCCCTGAAGGAATAGTTTTTCTCCTTCCTTGAATCTCTGCTTGGCTTCCGCCCAGATCTGGTCTCGTTCTTTTGGTAGATCATCAAACACGACTTTCTTTGCCTTCGATATATCCGTGTTTATCGGCCAGAATCTTCGGTTTCCTGTGTAATCCCTTAAAAACTCATCATCATTAGTGGTTCCAAAAAACACGCACTGTCTTGGATTGTCCGTAACTCTTCTTGCGTAGGCCTTTCTGTATCGGTCGTCCCTCTTACTTATAAATTGCTTCATGGACTCGATGTCTGCCTTTCTGGCTGCTGATAGTTCGGACCATTCAATAACCCATGATCCATGCAGTGCTTCGTATCCTTCTTTCCCTGCAATCGTGGTTATGCTGTCGCTGAACCAATCTCCGCCCATGATGCTTAGCATGTGGCTCTTTCCGATTCCTTGGTGTCCTACAAGTACAGGCATGTAGTCCATCTTGCATCCTGGCGTGTATATTCTGGCCACGGCTGCGGTAAAAGCTTTCCTTGCGACCGCTCTGCTGTACTCTGAGTCCTCGCTTCCTAGATAGTCTATAAATAGCGTGTCTAGCCTCGGTACTCCGTCCCACTCTAGTGTGTCTAGATAGTCTCGTACTGGGTGAAAGCTGTTTCTCTCCTGGACGTAAGCTATAGCGTCGTCCACCTTTCCTTTGGCGACAATGTTGTATTTCTTTTCTAGATAGTATCTGAAGCTTGCGTCGTCCGTATCCGTCCAGGTCGGGTCGCTTGGGTTGTAGTTCCACCATGGCAGGTTTCCCTTCTTGACGGGTTTCTGTGCGAATAGATCGTTGCCTCCAACTCCATTTTTAAGCTTTGGATCATTTAAAAGTATGCGGACTATGTTGTCTGTAGTCGGCTTGAAGTTTCCCTTCTTGTCCATGTCCATGGCATCCAGCCAGTCCTCGTTTACTTCTTCTTTACTGTCTTCTACCCCTTGCGAACCCCTCGCGGTGTCGTCCTTGAAGTCGTCCCAGTCCTCATGAATCTGTTCTTTCTTGTCATCTATAAGCTGCTTCCTGGTGCCCTCGTCGTGTTCCATTAGTTCGAGCATGTGTTCTGTGCTTGCTGGATCGTCCGGCCACTTGTGTATCCTTACAAGGTCATAGGCGTTGCATAGCTGCTGCCCTGTTGGGTCTGTGTTGTGGTTGCTGTAGGCGTACTTATCGTCATAGATGACTAGGCCTCCGGCTGTTGATCCGTTTGCATAGGTCCAACGGTTCGGGTCTTCCGTCGGTGTGTATTCGTCTGGTATGAACTTCTCAATCGCTTCTTGGATCGTGTAGGCCCTACAGAAGGCGCCAATCCATCCGGACTTAGATAATGGGTCCTCCTGGTGTCTGATGTCACTATGATGCAGTTCTGTCTCTCTGTTAGAGCGAGGCCAGTAGCTGATGTCATGCCAGTCTCTGTACTGTGCCAGGATTTCATCCGGGTTCAGGTCCTTGTTCCTTTCTAGTTCCTCACAGACGTATTCCCCGTCCTTGCTGGTGCTAGGCCAGAACATCATTCGTGCGGGCTGGTAGGTTGTGTCGTCGAAGTATTCCATTCCGATTGTACTTGCAATCTTTCGAGCGATTGCTTCGTACTCTTCAGGAGTTACTTTCCTTTGTAGTGGGATGATCCATCTGTACTTCGGCTTTTCCGGCGTGTGCTTATGCGTTGAGTAGATCACGCTGCAAAAGTCGCACGTCAATCGAATTAAATCTAGAAAGTCTTTGTCTGCGAAGTCAGCATCCAATGTGATCATGCTACGTGATAGAACGCTTTGGTTGTTTCGTCGGCCGTCCTTTAGTTCTCCGGCTACGAATCCACCGACATCCTTGATATTGGACTGCTTGTCCTTGTTCAGGTTTCTATATTCTTCGACCGTCTCTTTTGTTCGGGTCGTTTCTTTTAGTTTTGCTGTAAATTGTGACCAGTTCATTTCCTGGTTGAAATATTGCTTTTGTTTTCTGTTCTTGCAGGTTGCTATTGCATACATCCTTCAGCCTCCTGTCTATTCTTCCGCTATAGGACAGCCTCTAAAAGTGGGATTCGTTACCAGATAAATATCTAGATGTTCTCTCCTGATTCCTAGAAGCTCGGCAAGTTGTGAAGCCGTCAGTGTTTTCAGCACTGTTTCACAGTCCTTGTCCAAAATGTAGAAGATTCTTTGATTTTTCCTGGGCTTGTAATGCTTACTCATTCTTACCTCTCCTATAAGCCACTTTCTGAAGCTCATGTTTGATACTTTGCTGTGTTCCTTGCTGGAGTGTTCCGTTGGCCTTGATCTCTTCTAGAAGCTTTGTAGTGCGTTCAGCGCGCTTGCTGGCGTTCTCTGTATCGCTTTCCATATATCTGCAGACTACGGCTAGAGCGTTTGCGATATTGTCTAGCCTGTTGCAGATACGGTCTGCGGCCTGGTTGATCGCTTTTTCTAGCATGTCTGCATTGTCGAAGCTGGCCATGTCTTCCTTCCGTCTTTCTTCGGGCGGTTTGTTCAAGTAGGTCAGGCGCTGCTGTATAGCGCTCTGCGACCGTCCCCTTAGAACTTCTCTGTAGCTTTTGTATATGGCTGCGCTCGATAAGCCTATGGCGCTTAGTTGTCTTAGCAGATTGTCCTCCTGCTGTGTCCATTTCATACTCATGTTCTATCCTCCTAGCCTTGGCACTTGTGCTATATCTAAACCGAACACTTCCTTCAAAATGCTTAGAATGATCAGTGCTGCGGTGATATAGATCAAGGCTATAATTAAATCTTGCTTATCTATTCTCATTTTTAGTCCTTCTTATAGTATTCAGATATAAAGCCGTCTCCTACTAGAACCAAGTCGGGCGCCCAGCTGATCGGCTTAGCCATTACGTCTAGCAGTTGTTTGAATTTTGTTTCTTTTTCTTCCGTCGGTACTTCGCATATAACCTCGTCGTGTACGTGCATGATTGTCTTAGCTCCGATCTCGTCGCAACCTTTTAGCGTTTCGCATAGGCAGTCTCGAGCGATTGCTTGTACTACGTTTTCGGTTAGTTTTCCGCCCCAGGTGTTTGTCCACTCCCACTTTCGTGTTGTCTGGTTCAATCCTAAAAAAGATACCTGGCCATCCTTGATTCGGGGACTAACGTAACTGATAACTCTGGTGTTAGGCAGCATGATATGAACATTGCCATCCTTCTTGTAGACCATCATGTTGCGGTCGAGCGCTGTGGCTTTTCCGTTCACGGCATCCTTGAAGGCTCTTTCTAACCTGTACCAGAAATCGTAGATTTTTGGCGACGCCCGTCTCCATTTGATTACAATCTCATGCTGCTGTTCTGGGCTCAGTCCCATCTTACTAGCTCCGAAGGCTTCCAGTGCTGCCGTTCCACCTCCGTATCCGAGGGCAAGTTCGGCAATCTTCCCTTTTTGCCTCAAGTGTCCGTTGATTCCGTGCTTTTCTACAGGCACTCCGAACATCTGACTGGCTGATGCGCAGTAGATGTCTCCGCCATTCTTGAAGACTTCCTGGCGCCATGTCGTTCTTGTTAGCCAGGCAATCACTCGGGCTTCGATTGCACTGTAGTCTGCTACAATGAAGGACTTTCCCTCTGGTGGTGTGATTACGGTTCTTAGAATCGTAGCGAATACATCATTCATACTTGAATATATGAGCTCTAGAAGTTCGAAGTTTCCTTCCTTCACCAGTTCTCTTGGCCCGTCTACTTCATCAAAGCTTGGCCGTGGGAAGTTCTGCGGTTGGATCAGTCGACCTGCCCATCTTCCGGTTCTTCCTCCAAAGAATTGGAAGGTTCCGCGTATTCTGTCTCCCTCTCCGCTCGCTCTTTGGAAGGCGTCGTATTTCTTGACACTTGTTTTTCCTAACTCCTGGCGTATCTCTAGGGCTCTTCTTGTTTCGGGCCTTAGTGTGCCTTTTAGAAGATCTTTCACGGCTTCCTTGTTCAAGCTTTCGACGTCATGTCCTTCCTGGTCAAGGATCCACTTCTTTAGCTGTGCTACGCTTTGCGGATTTTCTAGGCCTGTGATGTATCTTGCTTCCTCCATCAGTTCCATTCCATGTTCTAAGCTGTAGGACTGAACGTTTTTTATGATCTGCGTATCTACGTGTATTCCTCTGTCGTTTATCCTCTGGTCTCTGTGCCAGTTTTCCCATTCCTGATCAGATACGGGTATCAAGTTATTTAGCTTGTTATAAATGGCTTGTTCTGATTCCACATCGCGCTTGTTGTATTCTATGAAAAGATTCCATTTCTCCGGATCGTGTTCCGGTAGGTTCTTCCATCTTCCGCCGTTGGCTTTTGTTGGCTTGCAAGGCTTGCAGAAATACTGGATCAGTCTTTTACCGGTAGCCAGTTTCACCTTGTCTTCTTCAATCCCTAGTGCAGGTCCTAGTTGTCCTAAACTGGAAGGGTAGCCATTTTCTGCGGCCATGATCATGGTATCTTGCCATTGCTCTGGTGGTAGGAATCCATCCTCTGTTAGTTTCTTTTTCACGGCGGCGCTTAGAATGTTTTTCTTCTTTGCGTAATCCTTGACGTATCTGGTTAGGCATACTCGTTCGAAGTTTGCGTTGTGTGCCACCTTCGTGATGTTTTCGTCTACTAATGCCGATACTAAAGAAAAAGACAGATCCTCTTTCATTAAATCTAAAACTTCTACTGGATCATCGCCCCAGGCGTATCCGAATAGAAGTATTTTGAAGTCTAAACTCTCTGCGTATTTATAAACCCCGCAGGCTGCAAGGTCGACGCTGGAGTAGGTCTCCAGGTCGATATGCAGTATGGGCTTTTTACAATAAGGCACTTAGGTCGTCGCTTCCGGTTTCCTCGTCAAACTCAGAAGCGTCGCCGAAGTCTGCGGTTACACTTGAGTGTCCTCCTAATGGTTCTCCGTCTTTTACTTTTAAAACGCTGTTAAGTCCTGCAGCGATTCCAGTTCCGACTGTGTTAAATGGGTACAGATTGAAATTGATAGCTCCATAGCATCCGGAGTATACGTTTTCTTCAATCTCCTCTTTAGATGAGTAAGCGTATGTCACCCCATTTTTACGGTAGCCTACAGACACAGGTCTGTTACTTTTAGCGGATAGCATGTATTTGTTCTTGAACTCTGGCGCGCTGAATTTCTCGTCTGCGTCGCAGTCAGTGATTATACCTCTTGAACCAACTCCTGGCGCTTTTTTTAGCGGTGTTACTTTTCCCTTGAAGGATTGGCCGAACTTCTCAATTCCTTCTTGTACAGCTTCTTCGTAGGCTTTCTGGATACGTGCTAACGTCTCCCTGTCTTCCTTGTCGATTAGAATATTAAGGCTGTACTTCTTGTCCTGGCCTTCTACCACTGCGCGTGGCTCTGCTAAATGGCAATAGCAGAATCTTACTAATTTTGTTTTAACTTGTGACATCTTTCTGTTCCTCCTAGTTTTACTCTTTGTCGCATTACGTTTTTAAGCTGTCGCTTTAGATCGTTTCTGTGTGGTCCTGGTTTACTGCCTCGAATCTCGGCTCGGATGCGGACCATTTTTTCTTCGAGCTGCTTGATATCCTCTTTTGAACTCATCTTTTAATCTCCTGGGCTTAAAGCCCATCATGTGTTCTGAAGGCGAATGGATTCCTATCAGTCTTTTTATCTTTCTAATCAATGCCATCTTTGAAGTCATTTGCTACACTTCCAAACTCTGGGCGCTTGTCGCTTACTGGCACCAGCGTTGGTTTTCCTTGTGGCTTCTCGATATATTCACCAACAAGTTCTGCGAAGTCTTTCTTTCCGACTAATTTTTCTAGAGCCGTGATAGTCTGAAGCTTTGGCTTTGTCATGATCTGGTTGTATTCAAAGCCTGCGTTCTGTAAAGCTTCAGATGCCTTAGACTCGTCTGTAATCTTTCTTTTGCTTGTTCCTTCGACCACTTTGTAGCCCTTGTATCTTGTTCCTTTCAAAGCCTGATCCAGTGCGAACTCTTGTACTTCTTTGGCCCAGTCGATAAGTCCAGGTAGTTCTGGCAAAAGCTCCGCGATTTGCTGATCAGTTAAAAGCATCCCGCACATTCTCTGATATCTTTCGTTGATTGCTTTCATCTTGGCTGCGTGTGCTGCGCATTGCGGTCTGGCTTTACAGAACTTGCACCATTCTCCGGCTTGCTGTTCTCCGTCTCCGTTCCAGGCTTCTTTTGCGGCCGGCTTAACGGTGTTTTCCATCCAGTCTGCCAGTTCTTCTGTTGTAAGTTCCCAGGTGCTGACGTGATCAAGTCTAGGCTGTACAATGTGTAGCTCTACTGTATCGAAATCATATAGGCAATCGTAAAGTGCCATAACTCCTGCGGCATAAATCATAAGCTGTATGTTGTGTGGAGCGAATACTTTCACGCCTTTTCCGTATTTCAAATCGATTACGTGTAGCTTGTGGTTACTTACGATCACGGCGTCGGATGTCCCGAAGCCTTCCGGAATCCATGGAGTCAAATCGACTTGTACCTCGATGAAAAGATCCGTGATATCACTTTTCTTTTTCTCTTTGTTGTATACCTCTATAACGTAGTCTTTATAAACGTTTGTAGCCTCGTCCATTTCTCCGTTAGCTGCTTTTACTTTTCTTCGTGGATGTCCCTCGATCCAGTTACGAAGTTTCTGTTCTGCTACACTGTGAGCCTCTGTTCCCTCTGCTGCGTAAGCACTTGGCTTTTCTTCAAATAATTCCTCCAGTCTAGCGGAAGGGTGGCAGTGAATCCATTTATTGGACCCACTGGCTGATAAAATCGCGTGCTGACTAGGCATGTAGTGCCTCCCAGGCTTCCTGGTATTTCTCTTTAGGAATCTCGCCGATCTTGCTAGCCCCAATCTGAGCTAGGAATACTTTAAGTACGGCCACACCTTTTTCTTTGGCAAAGTCAACGCCGGCTTTCTGTAGCTCTTCCAACGTAATTTCTTTTTCTGGTTCTGGTGTTGGCTTTACTGGTTCCGGTGTAGGCTCCTCCATTGGCATCCAGTCTTTAGCTCTTGGAATTGTAGGCTCCTCCTGCTTTGGTGCTTCTTGTTTTGGTGCTTCTTCTTCCCATGGGAATGTTTCAGGCTCAGGCAGTTTTTCCTGTAGCCCTGCGCGCTTTAGGTCTAGCTCCTTGGCTAGCTCCAATACTTTTTTTGCATCTTCGATTTCGTCTGTACCGAATTGCATTGTTAGTTGGTAATACATCTATTTTTCCTCCTTGTTTTTAAATACTCTCATCTGCTGGCATTTGAAATACAATTGTTCCATTCAATTCGGGATTGTTCAATTTGTAATGAATTCTATCCATCACTCTCCCAGCTTTCTCTAGACTTGAATAAATGCCTAATCTATAGTAGGTATTTTCTCCGTTATTAATAATTTCGTATTTACCAAGTACTTCTCTTTCGACTAGTTTATCTGCATCAATTATTAACCTAGCATCTTGGCTTCTAATCCACATTTTCTAGTCCTCCGTTTCTTCCATTTCTGCGCCTTCTAGGCTTTCGCTTAGGTTCACAACCTGCTGTACAAAATCTCTAAGCATAGCCTTTGCAGCGTGTGTCGTGATATTTCTGTATTCCTCTGGATTGACATCCAATGTCTCAAGAAAAGCTTTCATTTCTGATTTGTGTCCCTGAATTCTTGATTCCATTTGCATACGGTCTTCAGTGTCTGGTGTCAGTACGATTTCCACTGAGAAAAGCTTTAATTCTCTTTTTGCTGGTTTTTCTTTTTCAATTTTGATCATGTTTAGTCCTCCTCTGTTATTTCGCTATTTGCTAGGATATCTTCAATCGTTGCATCCTCATCAACGCCTTTGAAATACCCTTTTTCTTTCATCCTTTTTAAGATAACTATACTTTTAAACTCGTATCCGCTTAAAAGGCTGCTTTTTAAATAGCTTTGTAATAAATCATTTTCGAATTTAGTTAGTTTAATTGCGGAATTTTTATAGGGCTGCTCTAGCCATTCCATTGCCTTTTCATGACATCTTTTTGACCGATCTTTGTTAAAGTCGCAGTTACTGCAGCTAGTACGATCACATCGTTTAGGTTTTCCTTCGACTATCGCTAAATTCCACATGCAATCTTCTAGAATTTTACGTTTGTAATGATCTAGATTAGTTTCCAGCCTTTGATAGCTGTCTGATTTTTCATTCATTCTTTCTTTTTCCTCCTTGTATTTTTGAACACGTGCTGTATAATATAAGCGTGTTCTATTGCTAGAGCCTTATTCGTTTTCGAACGAGGTCTTCTAGCCTTTTTTTATAGAACGCTCGTAGGATTCTACGATATTCTTTTGTGTAAGGCCTAGATACTGAATAGCACGTTTGGTCAGGATCGTGTTTTCATCAATGTTTTCTAGGCCTTCTTTTTTTATGTCTTTCATGATCTGCTGAAAGATTTTGCCTCCTTTATTCCTTCCGCAACCTAGAAACTTTGATAGCTCGGATTTGTTCATGTATCCCTTTTCCATCATCTCGTATCTGTAGGCTGCTAGGTTTTCTACTTGCAAAACTCACCACCTCCTTTAATAAAGCATTTGATAGATCAGGATCCAAATTGCTACGCTTAGCGATATGATCAGGATTATGAGCGCCATGTTTAGCGCTGTTACCAGTCCAGATCTGAATTTCTGTTTTCTGATTCCTTTTTGTTCTGCGTATAAGGCTTCCAGTCTTAGCCTTTCTCCGCGAAGGTTAATACCTTCCGTAAAGTCTGGAAGTTCTGCGCCTGTTGTTTTGTGTTCCATTTCTTTCTTCCTTTCGTGTTACAATCTCCTATGAAAGGAGGTTAATCGTTTGAAGTTAAATCAGGATTTAGTTCGGTTGCTTCTATCTGCAGTGGAAGCAAGTCCTGAACCTGTGAATCTTGCTAGTCTGGATTTTGAAGGATTTACCAGGCTAGAGATTGACTCTCATTGTGAGGAGCTGTTTGATCGTGGTTTTATCAAAGGCGAAGTCAATAAGTACATTGGCAGTACTGATTACATCGCTTTTTGTCTGACTCCTGAGGGTTCTGCGTTTCTGGAGTCCCTTACCACTAAGAAGCTCAAGTTCCTTAAAAAGCTTATAAATCCTATTTTGCATTTTGTTCGTGATGTACTCGTGCAGCACTTCGCGAATAAATTCTAAAGATTACGGAAGAAGGGCTTAGTCCCTTTTTTCTTTTCTTCTTTGCAATCGGGTTTGAGATATTCCTTGTTGTATGCTTTTTCAATTTCTTCTTGATCTCTTTCAATGCTTGCCTTGTATAAGACTGGTTCTGCGTTTGCTAGTCTGAATTTGAAGTCTATATGCATTTCTAAATATCCAGCTTTTGCCTCCGCCTCGAGCTTTGTGATTGGGTAATCGCTGAGGTCTAGGTCGTTGATCTTGATTTCTTTTCCGCCATTCTGGATTTCAAAAGATTCTAGCTTTTTCATTTGTTCACCCTCTTTTCTTTTAGCCCCTTGATAGTTTCTCTAATGGCTCCTATCGCAAGACCGAAAATGATAGGTACTAGGATCATTATTCCCAGTATACTTAGCAATCCGAAAAATATATTTTCCAGCATCTACTTCACCTCCTCCTGTTTCTCTGGCTCCTTGGCTGCTGGTGCTGGCTGAGCGTCTTTAGCTCCGGCAATGTAGCCTTGAATAAATGATTTTTGCTTTTCGTTAAGACTTCTCGTAGCCTCTAAAACTTCGTTAAAGTTTTTTTCAGTCTCCTTATATTGAAATTGTTTCAAAACTTTTTCTCCTTTCTCGGTTTCGTTTCAAAACCTTACGCTGCTATTATAGTTCTGATTAAAAACTTTTGTCAATGATTTTTTATAAAATTGTTTTGTATCTTTACTTTTTTGAATGATAGTGTTAATCTTTAGGTGTAAAAAAGGAGGTAAATATGAGCACTATAGGTGAACGAATCAAGGAAGTAAGAAAAACTTTAGGTCTTTCTGGTTCAGCCTTCGGTGAAAAACTGGGACTGTCTAAGGGTGCACTTAGTAATATTGAAAGAAATGTGAACGGTGCGTCCGATCGTACTATTAGGCTGATATGTTCAGAATATTGCGTAGACTATTTTTGGTTAACTGAAGGAAAGGGTGAAATGTTTATAGATGATACAGAAGCCCTGATTGAAGCTCTGGCTGCCGAAAAAAATTGCACGCCTGAAGAAACTGATATGTTGAAAAAGCTTTTTTCTCTTCCTGAAGATCAATTTAATATTGTTCTAGGAATGATTAAAAATATGAAAGACGAGTAATCCTGTTTAGGTTGGTTACTCGTCTTTTATAAAAGAAAAACGCAGAACCTGTTTCCAAGTCCTGCATTCTTCCGTGTGTGTTCTATTGCTGTGTTCCGTGTCTGATCCAGATTCTTTGTAGGATTTTATAGGCCTGTTCAAGGCCCTCCTGGTCCATGGTCTGGAGCATGAATTCGATTTTCTTTTTGAGTTCTTCTATCCCATTTGTTTTCCCTTCTTCCTTAAAAGCTCTTTCCCTAATTGCCTACAGTTTACAGCTATGAACTTATTTTGTCAAACTTTTATGGTTATTATTTTGTATTTTTTCTTATTTACTTTTTAAACCCATAAGGTTAAGATAAACCTAGGAGGTGTAATTAATTATGAATAAATTGAATGAAGTCTTATCTTCAAAGCTCCCTGAGCTGATGAAAGAGTCTGGTGTCAGTCGTAGAGATTTGGCCGAGTATTGTGGTGTTTCTTATAACACCGTGCGGTGTTGGGAGGTTGGAACTAAAGCGCCAAGGCCAGATATGGTCGTAAGAATTGCAGAGCGCTTCAACCTGAAGCCCTTTGATCTGATGAGCGAGGCTTTTGGAGATTCTGCAGTAAAGCCTGTCCGCTTTCTGTCCCTGGTCGACGAGGACGGGTCTGTATCTAAGTCGAATAGCTCGTCAGTCTTTACCTCTACGGCTACAGATGTTGCGGCGGATTATATTTATGTTATGCCTGATGAAACTATGTATAAGGCGGATATTATCAAGGGTGACGTCTGCCTGATTCGCGCCACAGGTGCTATTCGTGCTGGTGTGCCTATGCTAGTGAAGTATCAAGGTAAAGCCATGCTGCGCTTTATTATTACGCATAACGAAACGAATCAGATTGCTTTACGTACTGCCAGTCCGTATGCGATTGGGACTCTCTTCTCAACGGAAGACTTCCATGATCAGGTTCAGGTGTTGGGTGTTTTAGTCGCTTTTCGTAGAAATTACAAAAGGAGGTAATCTCTTATGGCTCAGCAAAAGGACACAAAAAGAGGGACCTGGATGTTCTACGGTTCCTGTAAAGATATTCTGGGCAACACGACTCGCTACTGCCGGCGTGGCTTCAAAACAAAAAAGGAAGCAAAAGAAGCCGAGCATCTTTTCCGTCTGCAAATGGCGAGCAGTAGGCCTACGATCACTCTAGATGAGCTGCGGCACTTATATCGTTCTAATTCTGGATCATTAGCCATTAAGGAATCGACCCTTGTTACTGATGTTAGTACGTATAAGGTACACATTGAAGCTGATCTAGGGCAGTTACCACTTACTACATTTACAGTTCCATTTCTGGATAATTGGCGGACTCATATTTCAAAAAAGAAAAAGAAAAACGGGGAGCCCTATTCTCCTAGAATGATAAATAAAATCATGGAAACCTTATCTAGGTATTTTGCTTATGCTGTAAGGCTTGGCTATATGGAATACAATCCTTGTCATTCTCTTCCTGCAATAAAAGGATCCAGAGGGCCGAATGCAAAAAGGCACCCTGTGTTTTGGGAGCAGTCTACCTTTAATTATTTTCTATCTTGTGTGGATGATCCTTACTGGTATGATGTGTTTTTATTCCTTTTCGGTACTGGATGCCGTGAGGGTGAAATGTTCGCCTTGCAGTGGGCGGATATTGATCTAGGTTCCGGAAAGGCACATATTTTAAAAACGATCACTTCAAAAACGACGACAGGCAAGTGGGCCATCACTTCTCCAAAAACAGAAAGGTCAGATAGATATATCGACTTGCAGGATGCTCTTCTCGTTCGTTTGCGTGCCCGTTTTAGCGCAGAAAAAAAGAAGGACGGGTTCTCGTCCTCCTGGTTCGTCTTTGGCCACCTGGCGCCTTTATCGCGGACACAGCTTGCGCGGTTCCTGGATAAGTATATAGAGCTGGCCGGAGTTCCTCGAATTACTCCGCACGGTTTTAGGCACTCCCATGCGACTCTGTTGATTCGTTCTGGGATTGACGACCAGTTGATTGCTGATCGTCTAGGCCATACGCCTGCGGAACTTAGAAAAACTTACGCGCATATTTATGCTGATTCTAGAAAAGAAATGATTCAAAAATTGAATGAAATTTTCTAAAAAATACATCACAAATACATCACGGAGATATGAAGTCCTTTATATAAAGGAGAAATTGGCTAATGGTGGAGGCGAGGAGACTGCCTTGGTTGCGTTTCGTAGTGTTTCGTTTTGTTTAAAACTATCATTACTTTAGCACTTTTGTTTATTCGTGATTTTTCTTGATTTATGTTTTTCTTGATTTTTACATCAAAACTACATCATAAAAAAGGGGCCTAATCGGCCTCTTTCTTTTGTCGTTCTATGTCTTCTCTGATCAGGTCTTTCAGATATCTGTGACGCTTTCTTTCGTGCCTAGATATTCCAGGATGTCTGCGTCGTGCTTTAGATGAAGCCTGAAGGTCTTGATCTTGTACGTTTTATCGCTCCACTTTTGGTTTGCTCTTTTTCTTGCCTCTGATACTGCCATGCTACCTCTCCTATATCCTTATTATATATTTAGCATCCGGATCATTTCAACTTCTTCTTGTAAGCCTTCGATATTCTCGAGGGCTCTTTGTGCTGTGTCTATCGCTTCTCGAACTGTGTCCCAGTCTTCCCCTTCCGGTTCATTGTTTAATATGTTTACAGCTTCCGCTAGGGCTTCTTTGTATGTGTTTTGCACCCACTCTATTTCCTCTTTTCTTTGATCCAATAAAGATCTTGTAATATCATCCATGATTAGCCTCCTATTATTTCCATGATTACGTCCAAGGCGTCTTCATCGCAATTGTGCTTGTATAGCCAGCTTTCTATTTCTTTTAGAGTCATCATGTGTCTATCGTAATACAATTGATCCAGCACTTCTTCCTTTAGTCTCATTGCTGCTTCTTCTCTAGTCATATTAAGCTTCCTCCTGTAGTGTTCTAATTTGGCGTTGTGATTCTTGAATCAATGTTTCATAGACGTCTGCTTCGTAAGCTAGTTTTCTGATTTTTCCGAAGTCAATGTCTCTTTCTTCTCTTTCGATTGCGTTCAGTTCGTATTGAATTTCCTTTGCGATTCTGTTTTGTTTTTCAATCCAGTTTTGAATTTGTGTTTCTAGTGCTTCAAGGTTTTCTGTGTTTGTCATTGTGTTCTATCTCTCTTTCTTTTTACACTCACATTGTAATGTATTACAGTACATAAAGCAAGCAAAACAGCGAAAAATAAAGCAGAAAATAAAAAAAGAAGGGAATGCTATTTTTCAAGCATTCCCTTGATCCGTTCCGATAGGTCTTTGACCTGTTCCTTTAGTGTAGCCACTTCTTTCTCTAGCTCATTATGGCTTTCGATTTTTTTTGCTAGGCTGTCGACCTTTTTGTCCATCTGTTCTACCTTGTAATCCAGCAGGGCTGAATGTTTGGAGTTGCTGGTCCAGGTTGCTAGGACTGAAGGTACTCCGACGCAAAGTCCGGATATGATCGCAACAATAATAGTATCAGTCATTATTCTTCCTCATTTACTTCTGGCAAACCTGCTAGGCTTGTTAGAATTGAGCATACGCCTGCCACGACCGTTGTGCTTGCTGCATACATCCAATTAATGTCCGGAACGGCTGCGCCTACGGTGATAGAGGCTAGCGCTGTTTGAGCCATTGTCTTGATTGCTCGAACTCCTGCTGCTTCCCACCATGCTTTGTTTGTAAGTCTACTCATCCTCGTTACCTCCTACTAAAAAGGGCACGCCATCTGGCATGCCTTCAATCACCTATACTATTCTAGAAACCGTTTCTGATGCGTTGATCAGAGTTCCGGCTGCTGATGTAACCCACGTTAGAGCGACCTTGTTTCCTGGCGCAGCTGGTGCTGCCTGGATGACAGCGGATACTGGAAGAGTGATCACGTTATCTACTGCGGTTGTTGTTACTTGTGCTATGGCTCCCGGTACTGCTGTTCCGTTGGCATAAAGTTGCACTTGATTTGTTCCCGCTGCGGTTGCTGAAATCACGAAGCTTCCATCCACTTTATAGGTTCCAGGTTTTACGATCTCCAGAGCATTTCCGTTTAGATTGACTCTGTTGTTTGTCCGAGTCCGAACGCTTCCTGGTGGAATCGTTGCGCCTGCTGCTAGTGTTGCGCTTGTCGTGTTGACGACTTGGATCATGTCTCTACCTCTAGGCTACTGTAGCGCCTGTAGGGTAGTAAGTTCCATATTGTGGGTAGTATGGCGGATTTGTGTAATATCGTCCTAATTGGCTCAAGATGTTATGAGTTTGTACGCTGTTTGAAATTGCCTGCAAGCTTTGATCATATTGAGTTTTCAAGGCATCATATTTATCTTGCATCATTTGAGTCTTCAAGTTGCAGCAGCATTGTTCCATCTGGTGAGATAGGTTGTTAATGCTTTCCTGTACTCCTCCAAAACCTTGGCATAAAGAACTATTTACACCGTTGAAGCCATTCATCATGGCCATCTGTGTTTGGTTTGCGTTTTGCATCTGGTTCACGTTCATCTGGTTGATTAGCTGCGCGTTTTCGTATGAGCTTGAGCAGATTCCGTTTGTGATTCCGTCTAGCTTGCTAATAATAGCTTGTGTATCGAATCCACGCTGAACCTCTGCTTGTGTGCCTTGCTGGTTGTTTCCCCAGGCTCCGCCACCAAATCCAAAAATCAAAAAGAATAAAATTAGAATGATAATTCCGTTTCCTTCTAGAAAGCCGTCTTTGTTTCCAGTTACAGAAGCGATATCAGATAATGATAAGTTGTCCATGCGTGTTCTCCTTTCTTATCTATCTTGATTTTGCAAAATCCTATTTTAGAAAGCCTTTGAACTGTTCCGCCATTTGTTTGGCTTGATCCAGTTGAGCCTGCGTAAATTTTCCGGAGGCCATCAGCTCATTTAGAAGTTGCTGTGGGTCCTGCGTCCCTAGCATCTTTTTAAATTGCTGAAATTGTTGCAGCATGTTTCCGTTTCCTCCCGGTCTATTTTGAAGTAGTGGATTCATGACGGTTGCCTCCTCTCGCATTCTGTTCTACCTTTGAAAGCCATTCCTTGAATTCTGCCTTCGTGAGGTACTTGTCTTCCGGTTGATCTTCTTTCACTTCCTGGAAGCTATAAGCCTTGATCGTACAGAAGCCGCTTGCGTCTGCTTGTTTCTGATAAAAAACAGGCTTGTTACTATCCATTAAAATCACGGACTGGTTCGGTCCTAGAGTGAAAGCTTTAGCGCTTTCGATTCCGTTTACAAATTGAATCTGGTTCATTTGTTGAGCTGGCGCCTGCATCTGTGGCATTCCAAACTGCCCAGGCTGCGGCATGAAATTATTGAAGTATGGTGTGTTCATTGTGTTCTACCTCTTTTCACCTATATTCTCTAATATTTCCATGTCTTGAACCGCCCCTCTTTTGTCCTTCTTTAGCTTGTAAAATCCGAAGGCCATATCAACCAAAAGGGCCCAGTAGTAGTCGTTTAAATCTTTGACGGTTTCTTCGAATTCGTCTTTTGACATGCCTGCGTCCTGGTAGTGCCATTGCGAGTCTTGCGTTTTGCTTCTTAGCTGGTATACAACTTTTTTCTGTCTGTCGCTCAGTCCTTGTTCTTCAATTAGAAAATGTGCAAAGTCTGGGCGTAGAGGTGTCTGGTATCTTCTATTTATTCTCCTGTTCATTGTGTTCTATTGCTGATCCTTTCTATTTAAATGTTCCGTATGGCTTTACGTTTACTCCTGCCGAATTTAATTCTCCAGCGGCCATCCAGCGTCGTGTTCCGTCTCCACAGGTCCAGCTGATCCACACGTATCCTTCTCGACGAACATAGCCGTCGTAATTTACGTGTTGTCCCTTAATATATGTCACTCCTGTGTCTTGTCCTTTTAGTCCTGGTGCTTTTCTGATTTTGATTGTGCAAGAAGGATAGAAAGTAGCCCTTTCATGTACAAAGTCTGAAGGGATTGAATTTAGAACAGCTCCAGTTGTTGGCGCTGGCTTCGAACTTCCACCCTGATTGAATGGCACATGACTCGAATCTGTCCAGTTTACGAAAGTGCTTTTATCCTTGATAATTGTTCCATCTGTTACGAATGCAAGGTCTGCGGACACGTTATTTGGAAGATGATACACGCCTTGTGCGTTCTTATCATAGCAGTGAGTGAACCTGCCTTTTGCGACTTCAATGTGCGCGTGGTTTCCATAGGCACGTCCTGCTGTTCCTTCGTCTCCGAATGTGTCTCCCTGCTTGAATTTTTTCACTCGTTTGATATCTTCGATATAGTTGTCATGCAAGAACATAAATGTTGCGTAGTCGATTGTTCCGTCTCTGAATAAAACTTTGTTGTCTGATTCTAGGAACACAGCATTTCCATTTTGTGCCGTATCGTAGGCCACTAAGTGGCAGTCACATGGTGCGATTGTCTCGTCAATTCCTGTGTCCTTTCCTGCGTTGTCCATGGCGTTGGTTCCTAGATGTGACCCCACGTTATTTCCCTGCGTAATTCGCATGTACTCCATAGGGAATCCTAAAAGCTGATATCCGCCTTTTGTAAGTTTTTGTCCTTTTCTCATATTTTGGACCTCCTTCTATTTATGAAAAAGAAGAAGCTTTTTTGCTCCTCCTTGTTTCCAATGTTAGTATGTTTCTCCGGTGATTTCTTTATACTGCTCTTGTGTAATAAATCCTTTTTCGCAGAACTTTCTTACCTGCTTATCTGTATATAGTTTTAGATCATAAAATCTTTTGATTTTTTCAAACATAGATTAAGCCTCGCTTTCTTCTAGAAGTGTATCTGTCATCATGGCTGTGTACATGACTTGTGCCTCAATCTTATCCTGTGCGGTTGCCTGTTGCTCCGGTTCTTTGATTGTTGGCTTTTCTGCTTCCTCGACTTCTACAACTTTACCGGCTACAAATTTATAGTTATATCTTCCATGTTCGTCTACTAATCCTTTTTCTAGATATTGACTTTGTGCGTGAGCATATTTGTCGCCTTGACCTTGGTCAATCTCTGTCATTGTGTTCATTTCTTCTTGTGATAAAAAGATTTCTGAATTAATAGATGTAATATATCCATCTTGTAAGGATACATATACTTTGTATTCGTTGTTCACGCTTCCTCCTAATACATTTCTGCATCTGCAATAATGTTTTTCATTCTTAACGTATAGTAGTCTACATCAGTACCAATAACGATAATGGGAATTCCGTATTTATTTGAATCGATACTTGTAACTTTTTCAGAAATCACTTCATCATTAGCCTTATGTATATTACTATAAGTGATTGTTGGATTCGTGCGCATTTCTACTGGGAATAAACCGCCTGTACTTTGATAATACCGTCCCCCACTACTAAATACCGTTCTCGTACTAGCATACGGAATAAAGTATATTTCCGGTATTATTTGTAAAAATCGCGCACATTTCACTAATTCCTTTGCCGGGTTTGGCGCAATAAAAGGGGTAGCGATTGAACCCTTTTCCAATTTTGTCCATTCGATAGTTACTGATGTATTCGGGTCCAAAAACATATTAAATTCAGTTATATCGCTTAATGTAATACTGTATACACCAGGCGAGGTGATAAATAAATTATTAGAAGGACTTGATAAAGATATTCGTCCATTGATATTCGATACTTTAATAGATAGAGTCGCAATTCCTTCTAATTCTTTTTCTAATTTTTGCGTAAACCACGAGCCCGCACTGCCACTAGAAAGAATTGTTATTCCACCACTCTCTGATACTGTTACCTTGCTACTCGAAACCCTCCATCTATCTACTGTATAATCAAAGCCAGATACTTCATAGCTTGTTTTCCCTCTCTGATTTATTTTGAAATCAGGATTAATTAATAAATTCGGATTACTGAATTTAGTTCCTAGATATTTGCTTAGCTGAGTAAGCGTGCTTCTCTTCGTTCCATTTCCGTCATGAACGATTGCTAGGTCTGTATCCTTAAGACTTCCTGATGCCGTTAAGTCTGTTATCTTTTTTCCTACTGCCATTTTGTTCCTCCTATTCAATTTTGAACTTCCAATCTGCTAGGATTGGGTCTCCATTTTCTTCTATCAGAACCCCTTCATCTGAAACTAAAAGGGGCGCTTTAAAATCGTTTTTGACTATCATTTCGTATAAGCTAGTCTGTTCAATTTTTAGAGCTTTCCCCATTCTTGCGGACAGTGGCCCGTCTGATATATTCGAGTCTAGATTGTCTACTATGTCTTTTTTAAATAGTACATCTGCCATATCTAGCCTCCAAAGTTCGAGTGAACTTTGATTTTTCCGTTATCATTGAAGTACACTTTTTTTACTTTTTTTAGGACTCCGTTATTGTTGTACCACAGTCTAGTCTGTTGGACTCCTCCTATGGATTCTTTCAAGTCTGCGAGAATTGTGTTGTCGTTCTCGTCTCTTAGCTCTGTATCATCATCTACAAGCAGAGGTTCTTCATATGGTTCTGTGTAGGTGTTGTATGCAATCTTTGCTTGGTCTGCCGGTGTTGTTAAGCTTATGCTTGCAAAGTCTGAGACCGTTCCGTAGTTATCTACTATACGAACTCTAAAAGTGTAGCTTGTCTCCGGTACTAGATTACTAAGTTTCAGGTTTGTTTCTGTGCCTAGGTTGCTCCAATTGTTTCCGTCAAAAGAGTACTGATAGAAATACGAACTTGCTCCATCTTTGATTTGAAATCCATTCCAACTGAATGTTGCTCCGAATGGATTCAAATCCGAATAGCTCACAGAACCCTTGCTCGGCTTGTCTGGTTTCGCAGTTGTAAAGCTTACGCTTACTCCGCTTGATACTTGACCGAAGTTGTCTACAATTCGTACATAGTGCGTGTATGTTGTGTTAGGGCTCAAGCTTGATAGTATAATGCCGTCCCCTTTTCCTCTGTCTGTCCAATCACTACCGTTCCATGATGTCTGATAGTAATAGTCTGAAGCACCGCTTGCTATACTGAAGTTTTTCCAATAGATGTAAGCGGAATTGTATGTGATTCGACTTGCATATACGTTTCCTGAGCTTGGGCTGTTAGGTTTCTGAGTTGTAATGCTTCTACTGATCGCACTTGTTAAAGTTGTGCCTTGTGCTCCTTGATATACAACATAGAAGTATACGATGTAGCCTGTATTTGGACTCAGTCCATCCCAACTTCCTGTGTTACCTAGTCTTGCCTCGTTTCCAAGTATTGCTCTGATGTTGTAGAAGTTATTCGGATTCGAGCTTAGTGAAGCACTATAGCTTACGTTTTGATAGTTATTCGACCACACACTTGGATTGCTTACACTAGGCAGTGCAATCGTTGCAGTTTCTGTTTGGCTTCCTGATGCAGCAGTGTTTCCGAAGCTTGTACTAAATTTTAGATTTCTTGAATCTGTTCGACTTGCATTGTTAAACGTATATTCTAATCTACCGCTTGCCATCTCCCATTTTCCGGGTCCTCTGTGGTTGAAGTTTACTGTGTGGCTTTTGCCTCCAAAGTTTAGAACAGCTCCGTTCCATTGAATCGTGTTGTAAACTGAAGCTAAAGCTATGTAGATTTTATAGTCGATAATATGCTTTACATTTGGATAAGTTCCCGTGATGGAGTTTGTGCAGTCTACGACGAAATCGACACCGTCTAGTCCTCCGTTATATGTTGCCATGCTCTATCCCTCCAATTGGAAGTAGAAGTATCCCGGTGGACAGTTCGTTGTATTTGGTTCTGCCACTCCAATTTTGTACTTAATCTCTTGTCTTGCCTCAAGTTCTGCTTGTTTGGCTTCCAATGTTTGGATCATCTGCAAAAGTTTTCCACCCTCGTCTTCTCCCAGTTTGTCCTGAATGAATTTCATGAAATCTAAAAACTGGGCGTTCATTCCGTCTGTTGGCAATTTGATCATCCCATCTATTGTTAGACCGCATAGGTTTTCGTCCAGTCTGGTGTCTATGATATCTCTAGCCTGGATGCTTTCTGCGTTTGCCGGAACCTGGATAATGGCCAGAATGATTTCATATTGACTGGCGCCTCTAACAGCGTAAGTTGGTTTTGTTCCTGAACCCTTTACGTAAGTCAATTCGCATTTATTTGTGTTCTTTGAATAGCGTACTGATATATAGTCATAGCGGAGTGTTGTTGAGGCTGTGTCTACTGTGAAAACTACCTCAGAATCGTTTCCATAGGTAATTCCTCCAACTCCGTTTTCTGCGGTTAATAGAAAAGCGTAACCGGGAGTAATGCCGACTTTCATTCCTCCGTTTGCTTTGACCCTCAGATCGTCTGCGGTTACGTTAAAAATTCCGCTAGTTCTTCCTACATGAAAAAGACGAACGTCTTCCGCATAGTAATCTGTATCGTCTAGCGGGTAAGCTCTTTGCGTCATTGTAAAACCTCCCGACTTTCTATATTTGTAGTAATTTCGACTTGTGTGTCTGTGTTGGCTTCTTCTATGAATTTCAGTTCAGTTACTCGAGCCAAGGCTACGATTTTGTATTGATTGCTTTTCACGACTACTATGTCTCCTAAGTCGTAGTCTTTTCCAAGTTCTGCTATTTGTGAATATGGGTCAAGCTCAAACTCAAACTTGTAAGCATTCTTGTTTGCATCTGCCAGTTTCTGCTGACCTCTCTGTTCGAGCATGGCTTGGTATTCTTCCCAGGTGTATTGCTTTTCGACTCCGTCTTCTTTGTATTCGCCTTGTATGTCTCTAGCGTCCACATAGAGTTCTCGAATGTCTTCTTCCTTGTTGGATCGGATATCTACAATAATACTTTTCCGGTATGATCCAGTATCTTCTCCGAATACATAAGCTACATTTCTATACTTGGATAAATTGATTTCATAGCTCTGGCTTTTTATGTTTCCCAGGTCGTCACTGAATACTGCGTTTCGCTTTAATTGTCCCTGATATATTTCTAAATAGTTAAGCTTTCCTTCATGTACGATTTCTCGCCACCCGAGTCCTCCCTTTTGGCAGTAGTCCTCGAAGTCGTCTGCTAGTGTACTGTATGACGTATCGCTTCCGGACTTGATTGCTGGCTTTAACCCTTTAGGTGTGCCGACGTTAATGTCTAGTCCTCTTTTGTTTTCTTCCACCAACTTCAAAAGAGAAGCCTCTATGTTTCGAATCGTTGCTGTTCCCAGATTGATTCTAGCAGATAGATTATCCAGTGAACCTCTGACCTCGATTGCCTGATCTTGAATCTGTACACCAGTAATAAAGCCTATCTCGTTTCTATCTGTACAAACTATTCGATTTCCTTCTACCAAGTAAGCGTCGTTGTCTGTTGTCCTTCTCGCGTGTATCTCGAATGATCCGCTTGAATAGTATTTAGGCATCCACTGGATGCTTGTACAATTCTGAAGCAACGCCTGCTTTCTTCCTTCTTTATCGTAAATAAAGTACTGCATATCTATACTCCTGCGACTGTGTCGTCAAATGAAAGCCTTACGTCCAGCGAGCTTTCGTTTGTGCTGGCGCTGTATCGGATTACATTGTTTCCCGGCTTCAATTGAAAAAAGTTGCTTGTATAGGCCATGTAGCTGAAAACGTTTGTTATTTTGTTTCCCTGGATTAAATGGCAGTATCTTTCGTTTTCGTAGGTGCTGACTTCTAATGTGTCTCCGACGTTCAGTATTAGTTCCGGAAAGTTGATATTTTCCTGAGTGTCGACCTGTGTGATTCGTGGTCCTTTGATTTCATCCGCCTCTGCCGTCATCTGAATGATGAAGCCCGTATCGAGTGAGCCCTTGTTGTATATCTGTTTTAAAGGCTGATAATTACGAGTGCTCAATTTAAAAGGTGTTTTACTTGAATAACTTCTCTTAAATCTGTGAAGGGCTGTCAAAGTGTTGAAATCTGTTATATTTGAATCGATACTTCTTGCGTAAGGATATGACGCTCGAAGTGATATCTGGAAATTCTGCCAGGTTACACCATTTCCTATTTCAGGAGTTTTCTTGGGGCTTACTTTCCAGTAAACGTCCAAGTCCTCCTTTGTGTTTATCAAGCGCAAAGTAGCAGTTACACCCGGGAGTATAACTGCTAGTAATCTTTTTCTTTTCTGAGGATCGTATTTGAATCGACCGTTCAGTGTGATGTCTTTCGCCTCGATAGATACACCGGTAATGCTTGAACCCACCTGATTGCTGACGGTTGCCTCTGATAGGCTGATACTGTTTGAGGAAAGTCCATCAATGGATGTGATACGAATTCCACTATCTGCTGAAAGCTCGATAGCGTCACCCTTTTCGTTTGTATATATTACTTTTATGCCCATTCTAACCTCCTCATCATGTTCTGCGTTTCTGATGCGATTTCACTCGGTGTTAAAGCTTTAGCTGAATTGATAGTCTGCTCAACGTTGTAAACTGTTGTGCTTCCTGTGCCTAGTCCAAAACCTCCAGGATTGCCTTCTAGGGCCAATCTTGAAGTTAGGCTGTCCATGTTAGCAGCGTCTAGTAAATCGCTAGACATGCGTCCCATAAAGGCCTTAGCCTTTGGCATGGCTCTTTCTACACCTAGAGTGATTCCGGCCGGGATCCATTTACCAATACGATCTGCGAATAGTCTTGAAGGCGACCCGATTCCTAGAGCCCCTTTTACGCCGTCAATTAGGCCTCTAGCCATGCTGCCAAGCCATCCAGTCAATGCTCCCCAGGCTCCGCTGATTCCACTTTTAATTCCGTTTACGATATCAGAGCCTATTGAAATCATTTGTCCCGGTATTTCTCTGACTTTATTTACGATCCCATTGAAAAAGTTGCGCCCTGCTTGAATCGCTTGATTTGCGAAATTTCCGACAAAGCTTGCCGCTTTTGAAATTGTGTTTGATAAAAAAGACCACACTTTTCCTGGTAGCTGCTGGATAAAATTCACCACATTGGTGATGAAGTCTTTTCCTGCCTGAACGGCTTTCTGGATCATTTGTCTTACCCATTCAGCCGTCTTGTTGATTGTGTTTAGTAGCCAGGTCCAGATCTTGCCTGGTAGCTGTTTAAACCAATCCACTACTTTCGATATAAACTGCGGGATGTCCTGCGTTGCGAATTGCACGAGCTTCAATCCCCACTCTACGAGCTTTCCTAAAATGTATCCTACGGCGTACCCGATCCAGTAAGGTATTGTTGTTCCGAAAAACGTTTGAATGTTTGTCACTAGGGTTTGTACTCCGTTAGGGATTGTTACCGTAAAAAACTGAACTACTTGTGTAGCCAGGTTCTGTGCTGCTTCCACAAAACTTTGGCACGCCTCTGGAATTGTTACGGTAAAGAAATTCACGATTCCGTCTATAACTTGGCCTGTGGTCTCCTTTATGCCTTCCCATAGATTGATCCAGAATTCTCTGAAGCTATCGCTTGTATTCCAAAGATATACGAACGCCGCTACTAGTGCTCCGATAGCTACGATCACCAGTGTGATAGGTCCACCAATCACAGCAAGTGCTGCGCTTAGTCCTTCCGCGCCTCCTCCTGCTAGTGTGAAGGCTTCGGCCATACTTGCAATCACGCCTGTTCCTGATGATGCGGCGTAGGCTAGGCCATCAATCAATCCAGAGCCTTGTGATACTAAATGTCCGAATGTCTTGATCTTCTTTCCAGCGTCACCAATTGTTTTCGCGATATTATTTACGGCCTCGATACTTTTCCATGCTGCAAAGGCTCCGGCTACAGCTGCTATTAGTGGAGCTAATTCTTGAATCTTATCTGCTATGGCCTGTACCTTGTCTATAATATCCGGAAGCTTCTCGATAAAGGCTGCGACGAACTCTCCTACTTTTTCCACAAGAATCGGTAGAATATCTCTGATTCTCTCTAAGCCGCTCTTTACAAAGCCTAGGGAGTCATTAGCGTCTAGTTTCTGTGCGATTGTATCTCGTACACTGTTCCAGGCCTCTTGAATCTTCTCTGTTGCCGCTTTGATTGCTTCCGCTGTTGGCGCGAAAAAGTCTTTCAGCGCGTTCAATGCTTTCGGTATTTCTTCTGCAATCCAATTTAATCCGTTTTTGATTACGGACCCGAAGTTTGCAATCATTTCTTGAATTGTTGGCAAGCTGTTATCCGCTAAAAAGTCATTGAATGCTGTAATGATGTTAGCTATACCGATTGCGATACGTGCCGACATGTTTGTGAAACTTGTCGCAAAGCTTCCGGCCATCTCTTTGGCTTTTCCTGCTACAGCTGGAAAGGATTCCGTTCCGTTTTCTAGGGCGTCCATTAAAGTGTCATTAAATTCTTGCGCACTAATTTGTCCCTTAGAAAAAGCATCCGAAACTTCCGCCATACTTTTCCCCGTTTTCTCAGAAAAGATTTTTAAAACGGGAATTCCTGCGTCGGTTAGACGTTGCCACTGATCGGCTGAAATCTTTCCAGACGCGTTCATCTTTGCGATTGCGTCTACTGTGTTAGCTAAGGTTTCATTGGTTCCGTCTCCGTAGAAAGAAACGGCGTCCATCATGTCCTTTACCATTTGAGTAGACTTATCTAAGCTCAGCCCTGATGTGGCCAGCTTTTGTGTCGAAGTGGCTGCTGTATCCAGTCCATAAGCGGTATCCGTTACGGCGTCACTTAAGTTGTTTACAACCGTTGCAGCTTTCTTGCTGCTTCCTGCTAAAACTCCAATAACTTGTTTAGCTTTTTGCATGGCGTCTAATCGAGCGGTTGCTTTCCCGATTGAGCCCGCTATTAAGTCCCAGCCTTTGCTGGCTGCTTTGAATACCGTTGCGCCCACGAAGGTTGACTTCACTTTGTCTGCGAAGCTTTCCGCACTTTTATGCGCTCCGCTTAAGCCGCTTTTATATTCACTATCATCAAGCCCTAGCTTGATTTTAATTTTCCCATCAGCTCCTGATGCCATTTTCTCAACCTCCTAGGTTTCTAATCTGGCCAGAAGTTCTGCTTCTATTTCTTGCGGTGTTCTTTCTTCCTTTTCTGTTCCTTTGTCCTCAGGCAGACGGTAATACTTTTCTAGGCGCTGCGCGTGACTCTTCTCCTCTCCTTTTAGGTTTGAAGTGTCTCTGGTTCTGTATCCGATAACGCGTACGATCATAGTATCGTCGTTTAGAGCATTAAAAAGCGCCTTAAATTCAAACCAATGAAGTTTGGCGTCTAAAAGATTTATATTGTATTGCTGCCTAAACGCTGCATATATAAGGTCCATATCGTATTCGAACCGATAGCCTTGTCGTCCGTTTGTCTTGGCATAGGATTCCTTAGGCTTTTTGTCGCAAAAATAAAAGCCCATTATTGCATCCCATAGGTCTTTCTGATCGCCTTTAAAAGCGAACGGGTTGATTCCTATTAGATCACAAATAACGGGCAGCTTCAGTTCCTCTGGTATTGCGTTATCTTGTATAACGCTGTCAACTCGGACCCAGGTTCTAAAGTCTGCAAAAATGGGGAGAGCCGTTCCGTTAACGTCTATGCTTTCTGGAAGGTCTTTTCTCTCTAGCCACAGCATTTCTTCCTCCATATCGTTTGTCTGCGTATTCTATAGTTTTATTAAATTTTTCCATAGATTCGCAAAGCTTGTCGATTTTGTCCAGATTCTTCTTTTCTTCTTCCGCAGCTTTTGCCTGCTGATCCTTTAAAAATTCATCCTGGAATATGCTGTGTAGCGTGAAGCAAAGTTCAAACTGTGCCGAGCTTTCTTCGTATCCTCTGAATAGTGTTTCAAAGGCTCCATCTCCTAGAATCTTATCAATTAAAACAGGGCAGTCCTCTAGCGATTCTTTTCCGAATTTGCTTAGAGAATTCTGTTCTGTTGCCCAGTTTTCTAGGGCTTCAATCTTAGAAGTGTCCTTTACATCGACTCTGAATCTGTGTCCGTCGATTTCGATATCTTTAAATAATTGCTTTTGTA
>ERZ1034980.300-NODE-300-length-40104-cov-157.711429_pt1 | contig 40104 bp, 39 predicted proteins | sample MGYA00520622_ERZ1034980 | MGnify/ENA primary metagenome ERZ1034980 (study PRJEB33766, sample SAMN09781791) | gut metagenome | biome: gut microbiome | host: Homo sapiens | place: Madagascar | study: EMG produced TPA metagenomics assembly of the PRJNA485056 data...
AACTTTTTTTACAAACAGCTTATATAAGCCATCCTAAAATTTGCACAACTCAGGTTCTTCCCATTAATTGGGGTTATCTTAGGTATTTTCAGGTATTGAAAACATTTTCTTAGTTAATTTTGAAGATCTATTGTATTCATAAACTCATCAATCCTTCTAAAATAAAAAAAGGCCAACGTTTCCGTCAGCCTCTTCTTTAAATTCGTTTAGTTTTACTTACCGTCTTTCATATATACCCAACCTGCCTTTAGGTACATAATCATAGACCAAATAGTAAGTACAGTTGCAACCATGAGTAAACCGACTGATGCGTAAATCATGCCCTCATCATGGCGCCAGATCAAACCAGCAATAGCAGTTAACTGAATAGTGGTCTTCCACTTACCAATCCAGCTTACAGCAACATTTGCTCTTTTACCAAGTTCAGCCATCCATTCTCTTAGTGCTGAAACCGTAATCTCACGAGCTACGATAATCATTGCTGGGATAGTAATGAACTTTCCTAAATGCGGATAAAGGACATCTGTATATAAAGAATAGTGCTCAACAATAAGAACTAAGGCTGTACATACAATAATCTTATCTGCTACAGGATCTAAAAAGGCTCCAAACTTGGTTGTCAGTTTTAACTTTCTAGCCAAATATCCATCTAAAAGATCTGTTAAAGCAGCGATGATAAACACAATTGCCGCATACAGATTAGAAAGATCAGTTGGCCAATAAAACAGAATTATAAAGACGGGGATTAAAGCCAGTCTGATTAATGTAAGTACATTTGGAAGGTTCAACATACGATGTTCCTAATTATTATCTAATCTATTCTACCACTAAGGCATCCAAATGGGACCAAGACATTCTCTTTTTGGTAAATTATAATCACTAGGATAAGAGACATCAATTAGGTACAGACCATAAGGTTTAGCCGTAGGACCTGCTTTTGATCTGTCCTTTGCTTCAAACATATCCTTAAACCATTCTAATGAATTTGTCTTATTTCCAACAGTTAATAAAGATCCTACGATATTTCTTACCATATGCATTAAAAACGCATTTGCTGCAATATCAAAAACTATGTACTGACCAAGTCTTGAGACATTGCAAAAGTGCACACAACGCATTGAGGTACGTGACTCATCATCAGCAGCTCTAAAGGAACTGAAATCATGCTCGCCTAATAGACAACTTGCAGCTTGTTGCATTAGATCAATATCATAGTTTCCCTGATAGATAGAAACGCCTTTACAGAGAATTCCTGGTCTGTTTACAGTGTTTTGAATAATGTAACGGTATCTTCTAGCCTTTGCTGAAAATCTGGCATGAAAACCGTCATCTACGTGTTTTGCCCAAGTTACAGCTATATCATCAGGAAGATTAGTATTAGTGCCCATGATCCAACCACGATCGGGACGTTCTTTAGTTACGTCAAAATGAATAACTTGGCCAGTAGCATTTACACCAGCATCAGTTCTTCCTGCACATTGAAGTTCAATTTTTTCGTCAGCTACAATCGACAATGCTCTTTCAAGCTCACCTTGCACAGTCTTTAATGTGGTCTGACGTTGGAAACCTGCGTAGTTACCGCCCTCGTATTCAATACCTAAAGCTATGCGCACTGTTTAATTTCCTTTAAAAACCTTAAACTTAGCTACAAAATAAGTAATACCAGTTACTAAAACCATAGCAATGATTAAAGCAGGATAGTTGCTTAAATTTAGAATATGTAACATGAACCAGACAAAGATATTTCTTAAAATTAGAGTAGATACTGCTAAAGCAAAAAAGGAAAGTATGGAGCCTTTCCTTTTGAAAGTAAAATATCTGTGACCGAAAAATGAAACTAAGAACGCTGTTAAAAATGCAATGGTTGTAATGAAATTTGCGTTCAAGGCTGTTGTAAAAACCAACACTGTAGTTACCACAAGATCAACTACAGTTGACATTCCACCAACAATTACAAAGCGAATGAGCTCAAAAAAATTCTTTTTGCCATTCGCTTTTTGGTTTGCTAATTCTGAAAGATTTGTATTCTCAGTATTCATTAGTCTTTCTTGTTATATGACAAGCCTACATTGGTTTTAGTTAAACCGTCAGGTACTTCTTTAGACAATGGACCTTTAATCTCAGATACAACATACACAGGTCTACCCTTAACTTCCTGAGTCAAACGACCGATGTACTCACCTAGGATACCAATAGAGATTAACTGAATAGAACCTAAGAACAGGATTGCACTAATTAAAGTGGTATAACCTGGTGTTGGATTTCCAAAGATTATGGTCTTTACAACATTCCAAATCATACAGATTAAAGCTATCACACCAATAAAGCCACCTATGTATGACCATACCTTAAGTGGTAATGATGAGAAGGCAAAGATACCATCTAAAGCAAAGTTCCAGAGCTTCCAGTAATTCCACTTGGTAGTACCTGCTACTCTTTCAGGTCTCTTATAACCTACACCTTTTGAGGTAAAACCCGGCCATGCATATAAAGCTTTCATGAAACGGTTTCTTTCTCTTAAGGTCTTTAGAACATCAATGATCTTTCTATCGATTAAACGGAAGTCACCTACGTTTGCAGGTATCTTTACTCTGCCTGATAACTTGTTAAAGACATAGTAGAAGCCCTCTGAGGATACTCTCTTTGTACCTGTATCCTTTGAGCGGTCTTCACGTACACCATAGACGTTATCCACCCCCTCATCTCTCCAGATACGAATGAAGTCGAGTACTAACTCTGGTGGATCCTGTAAATCTACATCAATAGGTACAATTGCATCAGCCTGTACAATGTCTAAAGCTGCTGACATTGCAGCTTCCTTACCAAAGTTTCTTGATAATCTGATTAAACTTATCTTGTTATCTGTCTTTTGCATGTTTTCGATAAGTTCTACAGTGTTATCCTTTGAACCGTCATCAATGAAGACAATCTCAATATGATTAAGTTCACTTGCTAACTTTTCATTTACAGTCTTAACAAAGGTCTCAACGGTTTCATGCTCATTGTAGACTGGTACAATTAAAGCTACTTTATAATCATCTTTTCTCATGACACTGATCCTTTTAATCAGTTAAGAACTCATGGCGAGATGACGGATTAGTCTTAAAATGTCCGCCAAGTGCTGTAGTTGTTGTTTCAGAGGTCTGATCTCTTACGCCTCTAGATTTTACACAATAATGGGTTGCAGTGATGCTTACAGCAACATTTTTAGTATTTAATAATGTCTGCAGAGCAACTTTAATCTGCTGAGTCATTCTCTCTTGGACTTGAGGTCTGTGACCAAAGAACTGGACAATACGATTGATTTTTGATAAACCGATAATTTTGTCTGATGGCATATAAGCTACTTTTGCGTAACCATCCATAACTACAAAGTGATGCTCACAGGTTGAAGTAACTGTTATGTTATCTACTTTAACCATTTCATCAAAATGCATTTTGTTGTCAAAAACACTTACTTTTGGGAAATTTCTGTAATCAAGACCAGAAAAGACTTCATCGACAAACATCCTAGCTACACGGGTTGGTGTTTCTCTTAAGGAATCATCATTAAGATCAAGACCTAAAGTATTCATGATCTCTGACATATTTTTCATGATAATGTCTTTCTTCTGTGAAGAGCTAAGACCATTATCATGCCATGGTGTCTCAAGACCGCATTCAATTAAGGCATCACGAACCATGACGGCTTCACTAGACAATTCTTTATCAGATTGAGCTTCCATTATATGTTTTCAATTCCTTTTCAATATTAAAGTGCAGATGTCTGTGTTCAAGATCAAACTTTCTAGCAAGATGATCACCTAAACGTTTGATTCCCCCCTGCTCAGAGGCATGATGTCCTACAACAAAAACTGGGGTACCACTTTCTTTAGCAAAATGATATGTCTGCTCATTTACATCTCCGGTTACTAAAGCATGGAATGAAGGTTTCATATTCTCGTCTAGTAAAAAGGAGCCAGAGCCTGAACATACGGAGATGTTACTTAATAAAATGTTTTCATCACAATCACCTAAAACGTCAACTCTAGTATGCAGACTGTCTGCTAAAAGAGTCGCAATATCTTTTACAGTTTTGGGTTCAGATAAAATCCCCTGCATTGCAACTGAACGAGGATTGCCCTGTTCTATATAATCGACCTCAGAGAGAGACAACAAATCACATAGGTATCTGTTGTTACCGACAACATTATGAGCATCTAATGGAAGATGGTAGGCCAATAAATTGATATTTGCCTCTAATAGAGCATTCAATCTGTCTTTAAAAGGCCCTACAACTGGTAGCAACTGTCCCTTCCAAAACAGACCATGATGAACAATGAGAGTATCTGCACCTTCTTCAACAGCTGCATCAATTGTCTCTAATGAAGCTGTAGCAGCTGTTGCAACACAGGTACATTCTTTAAAGCCTTCAACCTGAAGACCATTTAAAGATGGATCTGAAAATGATCTGACATCTAAGTATTCATCAAGATAGATTTTAAGATCTTCAAGTAACATTAAATGATCCTCATACAAGGTTAATTGAAAGAATTTATAAAGACAGAATTCTGCAGTCTAGACCAACTTTAGCCTTTGCGCTTCTGCAAATTGCATCAGCAGCCTGTTTTGTTTTTGCAGTACCTGCAAATACTCTTACCATAGATTTGCCATTGATATTAACGCTCTGAGTCTGAGCATTAAAACCAGCCTTCTTGAGCTTAGCTACGTTCTCTGTAACATATGACTTCTGAGAGAAAACACCAATTTGAGCAGCAAAAGTGCCAGTTACTAAATTTGATTTAGGAGCAGTGCCTGCGGGAGACTGTACCTTTGGCTTATTAGCATTTGCACTTTGTGTTGCCTGTACTCTTGATGACTTTAAAGTCTCTGTTTTAACAGTATTTGACTTTGGAGCCTGAGGGGCAACTTTAGTACTTGCTGATGGTAAAGTAGAGGTATTGCTTGTAGCAGTTGTAGCTACAGTTGCTGAATTTTTAGCACCAGTAGGGGTTGCTGTCTCAAGATTTGCACTGGCAAACATATTGTCGTTTGGGACTTCTAAATCTGGGGTAGCCTGATTTGAATTAGAAGTATTAGCCTCCTGATTGTTATTTAAAGCATCAAATGGAGATGATGATGGAGCATCCTTTTGTACATTTGATAGAGAATTTGCTGAACCTTTTGTATCATCAATCGGAGCTTCTAACATATCACTATAATTAGTTTCAATTGAATCTGAATTACCAGCAGTTACTAATTGACCATTAGTATCAGTTACAGCACCATTTCGATTGATAGCAATGGCATTGTCATCTTGAGGCTTGCTATTGTCCTTATCATTCATATTTAGGAAAGGAAGTAGGATCAATACAATAGAAATAACTACCAAGATACCTACAACACGATTTCTAATATTCTTTGTAATGCTCATTTACATACCTATTTAATTTCAAGTGCATCCATTGCTTCGCTTACAGTTACAAAAGAACCTAAAACAATAATTTCATCATTTTCATTAGCATCTTTTAGTACTTGCTCTACTGCCTTATCTACATGGTCAAATGCCTTAATTGAAGAAGCATCAACCTTATCAGACAGCAATGCTGATCTGATCCTCTCTACGTTTTCTCCTCTTTGAGTATGCAAGGTCGCTACGTAGAAACCATCAAAGCAATGTTTTACAATTTTTAGAACTGACTCGATATCCTTATCTTTAAGCATACCGATAACAGCATAACGTTTACCTAGTTTGTGGCGCTTATCTAAAGTCTTAGCAAGATGAGTTGCTGCAGGAGGATTATGAGCTACATCTAAGTACAACATAGGCTTAATGCGCACTAACTGCATACGACCAGGAAGACTTGTAGTCCTTAAAGCCTCATCAATTCCTTCGAAAGTGATCTTTACGCCCTTTTCCTTTAATAGAGTAATCACTCTCATCGCTATTGGAGCACAGCAGAATGGGATCTTTGGATATGGTAATGAGAAAGTAGCAATATTTATAGGAGACTTTTGAATATAGGAAAAGCCATCAATAAACTCACCTAAAAAGTCTTTTCCCTGTACATGCAACTCAGCATGAAGCTCTTCTGCTCTTTTTTTAATCACAACATAAGCTTCATCATCAACTTCACCTAAAACGACCTGACAGTTGTTTTTGATGATGCCTGCCTTTTCAAAAGCAATTTTACCAATGGTATCGCCTAAGATCTTTGTATGATCAAGTCCAATAGATGTAATTACAGCAATATCAGCATCAAGAGCATTTACAGCATCCAATCTGCCACCTAAGCCAATTTCGAGAACAACAGCTCCGACCTTAGCTCTAGAAAAGCAAACTAAAGCTGCAAGAGTTGTGTATTCAAAATAACTTAGATTGATATCACCTGCTGTCTTATGAACTATCTCAAAAGCTTGTGAAAGTTCTTCATCAGTAACATCACGTCCACCGATGTTTACTCTTTCATTGAATTTATGTAGGTGAGGAGAAGTGTAAAGACCTGCCTTAATACCACTGTAATTTAATGCAGCAGCAATAAGAGCACTTGTAGAACCCTTGCCATTGGTTCCGGCAACTTCGATTACAGGAATTGATTTGAAAATGGTTAAATTAAGCTTTTCTAGAACTTGTTTGATTCTATCAAGTCCTAGTTCAATTTTATCAGGATCAATTCCGTCTAGATAATCAAGCCAGGTCTTTAGGGAACCTGGCTTTGCATTGATGTCTTGACTACTCATTAAATCTTAATGTCCGAATTAGTCAATTCTGCCATTACAGGAGCATTCTGACCTGATGACTTCTTTCTTGATTTAGAGCCACTCTTAACTTCTACTAAAGGAACGCTAGGATCGTGACTTCCTAAAAGAAGAGCTACTAAATCAGCAAGCTCATCTCTCATTTGAGCACGAGGAACGATCTTATCAATTGCGCCCTTTTCTAATAAGAACTCAGCTCTTTGGAAACCTTCAGGTAACTTTTCACGAACGGTCTGCTCAATAACTCTAGGACCAGCAAAACCGATCAAAGCATTAGGCTCTGCGATATTGATATCACCTAACATAGCTAAAGAAGCACTAACACCACCCATGGTAGGATCGGTCATAACGCTGATAAATGGAAGACCTGCTTTTGCAAGTCTCGCCAAAGCAGCTGAAGTCTTAGCCATCTGCATTAAAGAGAATAATGACTCCTGCATACGAGCACCACCTGATGTAGCAAAGCAGATAAGTGCTCTATGAGTCTTTAAACATTCTTCAACAGCAGCACAGAATCTTGCACCTACAACAGAGCCCATGGAACCTGCCATGAAATCAAACTCGAAAGCACATGCAACGACTGGTAAACCTTTTAAGGTACCTTTAATTACAACTAAAGCATCTTTTTCGCCAGATTTTTTCTGAGCAGCAACAAATCTGTCTTTATATTTCTTAAGATCTTTGAATCTCAAAATATCCTTTGGCTCAAGCTCTCCAGCGATCTCTACTCTACCTTCTTTATCTAAGAAAGAATCTAAGCGTACGCGCGCACGGATGTGCATATGATGTCCACACTTAGGACATACATTGAGATTACGCTCTAGCTCTGCTCTATAAAGAACCTGATCACATGCAGAACATTTTGTCCATACACCTTCAGGTATTTCGTGCTTAGTAGTGCCGCTGATAGAAGATGTTGTTTTCTGAATTAAATTCTCAAGCCAGCTCATAGATAATCCTGTTACAAAAAACACTCATGCATAATAACATGAGCTTTTTATGAAAAAAACTGAGTGCATTTTATCACACCTAAGAATATTGTTACAGTTTTAAACTAACTTAATCGTATTGCCTCTTATTTTTGTAAATATCAACAAATAAATCTAAAGGAAAATTAGCACCTGAATATGAATGCTCTGATTTAAAGATGTATGAGATGGTTGTTTATTGAGAACTTGTGTGGAAAGACAAGATTTCAGACTCTTCACACAAGTAAAGACTTTTGGGCAATTAACGAGGAACTTTCCATCCAGATTTGTCTTTATAGATCTGATCTGGTTGCTCTCTAAAGTGTTTGCTCAAAAGTAAATCAGACTTAATTTCGTCGATTATTGACTCTGGAAGACCTTCAATTAAGTTCTCTACTTTTTTGAGTGTACGCAAATGAGTAAACCTCATAATCTCCAAACTTTTGAGGTTTTGAATCGAGTTTAGTGATCTTATCTACAGCAAAGTTGCCAATCTTAATTCTAGGTCCCATGATAAAGCTTGCCGACTGAAGATAAGGCCTAATCTTGTCTGTAAAAGAAATCTGATAACCTGCAACTTTATATAAAGTACCATCATCAAAAGAACCACGTTTTACAAGCTTGTCAAAAACACCTTCTTTTAGCTTCATGTATCCAGCCTTTTCAAAGAGCTTAGCAAGCTTAAGTTCGTGCTGATACATAGCTTTATAGTTGTCAGTACCATAATTGTATTTGTACTGTACATTCAGCATCTTTTCGTCCCCTTTAGCTAAAGGATCATCTGATGGCACTGGAATGATAAATACCCAATTATCTTTGGTAGCAGAACTATCAACCTCTCCAGGAATAGGGATTGAAACTCCCTGTTTTTGCAAGTACTTGTTTAAGGCTTTTGTACAATCACTCTCTGAGGGACCACCGCATCCTGTCAGGATAACGGTAGCTGCAACTATAGGAGCAAGAACTCTTGATAATTTCATAAATAACCTCTCAAGAAAAAATAAACTAAATTTGTTAAGATCAGTATATTACATACCGTTTTTAAAAAATCAAGAGAAATTTTCGCCTTTTTGAGGATTATAAAAAGACAAAAAAAGGCTACAGAAAACTGTAACCTCTTATGAATGAAATTGAGCTAGATCATAAATCAGATTTTTAGCTCAGACTAGAAGAATAAAGAACCTTTTACAAAGAAGTTCCAGTCATTGTCTAATCTTGCCTTAGAGATCTTGCGTCCATCGTGATCGTAGAATCTGATGTCTCTGTCAAAAGTGTAACCTACACCAATCTTAGCTGAGAACTGATCTGCTGGAGTTACAACTAAAGAACCTTCTGCTGATGCTGATCTTTCCTCAATGTAACCTTTTCTTACATATACAGAGTTGTCTTTTAACTGATAAGCAGGATCGCAGTTTAAAGCTAACTCACCGTTTATAGCAAAGTACTGATTAAATCTGTAAGTTGCAGTATTCTTTGGGAAACCTAAAACAAATGATAATCCATCAGACTTTGGATTAGAGAAATTAACCTGAACAATAGGATAAGCCTTGCTGTTATACTCATTGATAACACCACCAGCACCTAAAGTTAAAGATAATTCATCATCATAATGATAAGTTAAAGCAGCATTAGGATTGATGTTGTAGTTCTCTGTTGGGTGGAAATCGTCTTCCCAGTTTAATGATGCACCTAAATATAAGAAATAGCTCCAACCGTCATCACCTAAAGCATCACCATGATGGATATTGCCGTAAAGTGACTTTAGGTTATCGATATTCTTTGAATGTTGGAAGCTGTAATTACGGTTAGAGAAACCTAAAGTAAAGGTATCATTACCTCCTTCTAAACCGTAGGTAGTAGTCTTAACATCCTGACCATTCTTAAAATTGGTATCAGAACTAGAATAATAAGGATTTAAGAAAAAAGAAGCCTGTGCTGGAAGAGTTAAACAAACTAAGGTTGCAATAGCTAACTTACGCATGATAATTTCCTATAATGTTTTAAATATGCAGAGTTATTAACAGAAATATATAGTATTTAGTAGAAAATTCGATCTTTACTCTGAAAAATTTCCATGATAATACTACTAACTTAATTACTACTCAACATATTGGACTAGCTTTACTTAGCATTGTGTCAGCTTTGTATAATTGCATTTACAATAGTTAACTGTAATGAATATCTATTCTGCTAAGAAGCTGATGAACTTTATGTACTTTACAACAATTAAACTGCCAGTTTAATAAATGTTATAAATAAAAAAATCACATCATTAGCTAGATGATGTGATGAAAAGAGTAATGTTAATTCTTATCTGTTAAAGATGAAGACGCAAAATATCTCATTACACATGCATGTGCTTAACTCTATCATGCTCTTCAGAGCGTTTAGCATCATTGAATCTGTCTAAAGTACCAACTAGATAACCTGTTACACGACGGATACGCTGAAACTTAACACCAGTGCCAACCATCCCCTGATGATCAGGTCTTAGTCTGCAATAATTTTCCATAGAAACCTCCATCAAAGTTATGAAAAGTTTACTACTTTTATAGATAAATGTGATCGATAATTATTCTTAATAAGAATAATTATCATTAACTACTGTGATTCTGAAAAAAAATTTTTAATTTTAGAGGCTCCAAAATATTGTTTTGTGCTATATTTTCACGAAATTTAACAAGCCTTGATGGAAATTAATCATGCTTAAAAATAATATAGTTTTAGCAATTTTAATGTCTAGCCAAGTTGCTTTTGCAGCAGATAATTCGGCAGATATGAACGACAAAATCACTCAAATGCGAGGCACCATTGATAGCATCAATGGAGAGCTTACAAATCAAAGAGCCGCAATGAGTGATCTTAGAACTGATATAGAACGTTCTAACAGTAAGTTAAAGAAACAAATTTTTGATGAATTAAAAACAATTCAGAGACAGAATCAATCTTTGTATGATTCAATGGTTTCAGAAAAAGAGCGTGACGGAGGAAAAATGAACGTCAAGCCACTGAGAAACTATGATCTTCAGACACCTGACGGCAAGATGATTTTAGGAGGAGAAGAGTATGTTTACGTTAAAGAAGCAAATGCAACCATAGCTGCTCGTATTGATACTGGAGCATCTCAATCATCTATTTCAGCTTCAAATGTAACTGAGTTTGAACGTAACGGCAAAAAGTGGTTACGTTTTGACGTTATTCACAATGACAGAACTATCGAAGTTGAAGCTCCTTTTGTAAAACAAACTAGATTAAGGCAGTCTTCGATTGAAGGCTACAGCTACAGACCAATCGTAAGACTAAACGTAAAGATTGGTGATTACTCAACAGTAGCTGAATTCAACTTAATTGATCGTACACAAATGCAGTACGCCCTTCTAATCGGACGTACCTTACTTACTGACATCGCAGTTGTTGATGTTTCAAGAAAAGATGTACAGCCAAGAGCTGATAAAAACGGTCTGCTCATCATCTGTACTGATGACTACAACGAAAACAAAAAGAATGGCATTGATGTCAACGAAAAGTATGACAAGATGGTCAAGGAAAATGAAGGAGGTCAGAAAGCCTTCCCTGCATCAAATGATACTCAGAGCTTAGGAACTAATCCTGAAAGATCACTTCCATCTGTAAGCAATAAGATTGAAAAAGAGCAAGGAAGTCTTCCTAAAGAGAAAATAGATAAAAAGAAAGCTATTGCTGATGAAAGTAAAGATGAGTCCCCCAAGAGCTCTGATAAAAAGAAGGCTGCAAAAGCTGACAGTAAGAAAAATAACCACAAGAGTAACTAGTTAAGAAGGAATAATCATGGCTTCCCGCGGTCTGTTTTATTTTGTAACAGCAATTTTATTTTTGGCAGGTATTCTCCTAATTGCTTACCAGAGAATTACATTTGATATTCCTTTCGTTCCTAACGTAAAGAACGAAATTTGGACAGTAGAAGCAAAAGTAGAATTTGAGCCAGAATCTAAGAAAGCATCTGAAGTTGTATTAGCTCTACCTGCAGTTCAGCCTGGCTTTACTGCGTTAAAGCAAAACACAGCAAGTTTAGGTTATGGTGTTAACTACGTTCAAAGAGATGGTTCAAACTATGTTGAGTGGACCAAGCGTGACCCACAAGGTATGCAGGTCTTATATTACAGATCTGATGTTCTTGTAGATAAAGACGCAACCGACTCATCAATGATTGTACCTGCTCTTGAGCAGAACACTGAGCAGGAGCCTTATGCAACCGCTATGAGTGAGATTGCACAGATAGCCCTGCAACGCAGTTCAAGCCCATTCTCATTTGCAACTCAGGTTATTCATGAAATCAACCAAGATAGCGAGATCAACACTTTACTATTCACTAAATATAAGAGAGCAGATCTTCTAGTTCACATTCTTCAGGTTGGTAAAGTTCATGCAAGAACCGTCGGTGTTCTAGAGCTTCGTGACGGCAGACGTAATCAAAAATTAAAGAATTATGTTGCTGTTTTTGATGGCTCAACCTACAAGATTTTTGATCCAACCACAGGTCAGACCGGTCTTAAAAAGAATCAGATGATTTGGACTGACAACGGTAATTCACTACTTGATATCACAGGTGGTCGCAATGCACGTGTAAGTTTCACTACTTTAAACCACTCAGTAAGCGCAATTGAAGCAGGTATGAGAAAAGCTAATGTTAATTTAGCAGCAGGTGAAGAGTTAGTTCCTCTTTCACTGTCAGCATTGCCTGTTGAAGAGCAATCTTTATTCAAAGGCTTATTACTCTTACCAATTGGTGTTGTAATCGTAGTGTTTTTACGTGTCTTAGTTGGTATTAAGACCTCTGGTACATTCATGCCTGTTCTGATTGCAATGTCATTTTTACAGACCTCTTTAGTTGTGGGTCTAATCGGATTTGTGGCAATTGTAGGTGTAGGTCTTATCGTAAGATCATGGCTGTCTCACTTGAACTTGCTTTTAGTGGCTAGAATTTCAGCGGTGATTATTACGGTTATCGCCCTAATCGGTATGATTTCATTCTTTACCTATAAGATCGGTTTAACCGAAGGTGTTAAGATCACCTTTTTCCCAATGATCATTCTGTCATGGACTATTGAAAGAATGAGTATTCTATGGGAAGAAGAAGGCTACAAAGAAGTTGTAAAACAAGGTGGTGGCTCTCTATTTGTAGCTGTCTGTGCATACCTTGCTATGAACAGCTTCTTCATTCAACACATGACCTTCAACTTCTTAGGACTGCAGTTAGTACTTCTGTCTCTAGTTCTAATCATGGGTAACTACACTGGCTTTAGATTAACTGAGATGAAAAGATTCAAGCCATTAGCTTCTCAGATTAAGAAATATAAGAACGGTGATCAAACTGTTCATGAGTCAGTTAGACTTAAAGAAGAATTAAAAGAGTTAAAGTCTGATCCTCACAATGTTTACCGTAAGTGGAAACAAGAGGCTCAGAAAAAGATCAACGATGATGAAAAGAAGGATCATGAATAATGAATCTTCTTAAGACGATTTGTAACATAAAAAACAGGTATGCATCCCCTTTTGAGATGGCCGATGACGGCATCATGGGAATGAACCAGAGAAACGTGAACTTCATAGGTCGATACAACAAGAGAAATCTTTTCCCTCTAGTTGATAACAAGCTTTTAACCAAGCAGATTGCAATGAAGAACCACGTCAAGACTCCTGTTTTGCTAGGTTCTATTCAGAATCAGCATGAGGTGTCTAATGTTTTAAATATAATCGGCGAGCATACAGAGTTTTGTATTAAGCCAGCTCACGGTTCTGGTGGTAAAGGTATCTTAGTGGTTAAAGATAAAAGCAAAACTACAGGTAACTTTATCAAGACCTCGGGACAGGAAATTACAGAGCACGAGCTAAAAAGACATATTACCAATATCTTAGCAGGGCTGTTCTCACTAGGAGGTAAACAGGATATTGCCCTAATTGAGGAGCTTATCCACTTTGATAATGTGTTTTCAGGTTACAGCTATGATGGCGTGCCTGATACTCGTGTAATCGTGTTCCAAGGCTTCCCTATTATGTGTATGATGCGTCTTTCTACATCTGCTTCAGATGGTAAAGCAAACTTACACCAGGGCGCTGTGGGTGTGGGTATTTGTGTCAGAACTGGACGTGCTGTAAGAGCTGTGCAGTTTGGTGAGCCTATTAGCATTCATCCTGATACTGATAAGGTACTTTCAGAACTGCGTGTACCTCATTGGCATGAAGTGTTAGAACTTGCAGCCTCCTGCTATGACATGTCAGGCTTAGGTTATATCGGTACTGATATTGTGCTTGATAGAGATAAGGGACCTATGTTGCTAGAGTTAAATGCAAGACCTGGTCTAGCTATTCAAATCTGCAACAATGCAGGTCTGTTACCAAGACTGAGACTGATTGAGGCTCTGACAAAAAAACACAGACTGACTATCAAAGAAAGAGTTGCTTTCTCTATGGAGCACTTTGGAGTCTTTGACGAAGACTAGATTAATTTCTGTGAGTCAGATACAAATTTAGATTAAACGAAGAAGGATCAATTGTTTGATCCTTCTTTATTTTTAAATATCTGATATAATTTTTCTATGAGATCTATTGGACTTTTTTCATTACTATTTTTCAGTATCGTTGCTAATGCCAACGATTCAGACGGAACTTGTTCTGTAACATACCGTCCAAAGACTAATGAAACAGCTTTTGCTGCTGTAGGTTCATCATTGAAAATTGCAGATAGAACCTGTTTGAGCAATGTCCTAATCATACCTTTCGATACTGAATCTGGTGCAGTTACTATTCCTCAAGGTGAATATCCAAGCATTGGACAGAAAGATGGAAAAGTTCTGTTTTCTGTAAATAACACCTCAGGAATGATGGCAGATTCGTGTTTCTTTTGTGATCCGATTGAATATCTTTTAATCGACAGAAAACGCCCAAAGACTTTATGCTCACTAAGTAAGCTAAATCTTGAGTCATGCGCGAATGACAATTCAATCAGCTATACTGTCACACAAAAATCTCATACTGATCTTGGTCAATGTACTCCATCTTTAGTTTACTTCGGTCGTCAAGGCTCAGTGTTAAAGTTTGCTGTAAATGATTGCAATTCTATTAGCAAACCTACACTTACATATGATTTAACCTTAGGACGCGTTATTCGCTTTTTAGATGACAGATATAGCGTCATCAATGCAGATAACCAGGGTATCTATTACAGACGCATTGGAAAATCTGAACTAAAAAACAATGATGTTGTACCTGAAACTCTAGAGACTACTGATGCAGAATCAAAGAACAATACAGTTGAGATTGCATCCACTAATTTGAAAGAAAAAATAAACTAGGATAATTAGCAATGCTAGTAAAAATCATTGAATTTCTACCAGTAATCATCTTTTTTGTGTCATACAAGATGACATCAAATCTGATTTTAGCTACCACTTTGATTGTAGGATCATGTGTAGTTGCAACCATAGCTGAAGCTATTATTACCAAAAAGCTTTCAAGAATGCAGGTATTTTTAGTCTTCGCAGTGCTGATTTTTGGTGTACCTACGATCCTGTTAAAAGATCCTTCTATCATCAAATGGAAAGTTACTGTCGTAAATATGATCTTAGCCACAGCAATTTTCTTTTTTCAGTTTATTCTTAAGAAGAATCCTTTTGCACTGTTATTAGGAAAAGAGTTACCTCTTCCAGATAAAGCTTTTGCAACACTAAGCGTTTACTGGATGGTCTTCTTCTTTTTCTCAGGGATGTTGAATATAGTAATCGCCTTTTATCTTCCAGATCTTTTTGGCATTACCAAAGAGTATGCAGAAGAATTGTGGGTAGATTACAAAACATTTGGAAATTCCATAATTAATGTTATTTTTGCTTTGTTCACAGGTTTTGTTCTCATCAAGAAATACCCTGAATTGCTAAAGAACGATAATAATTTAAATAATAAAAAATAGAACAAGAGGTTTATATGCCAGATCAAAATTTTGGTAACATCAAATATGCAGTGATACCAGTAGCAGGTTTAGGTACTAGATTATTACCTGCAACAAAGGCTATTCCAAAGGAAATGATGCCTTTAGTCGACAAGCCACTTATCCAGTACGTTGTAACAGAGGCAGTAGAAGCAGGTATTAAGAACATCGTTCTTATCACCCATTCATCAAAGAATGCTATTGAGAACCACTTCGATACCTCATTTGAGTTAGAAGCAACTCTTGAGAAAAGAGTTAAACGTCAGCTTTTAGCTGAGGTGCAGAACATCATTCCTAAGGATGTATCAATTCTAAATGTAAGACAGGGCGAATCAAAAGGCTTGGCCCATGCAATTGAATGTGCATTCCCTATCGTAGGAAAGAATCCTTTTGCAATTCTGTTACCTGACGTAATTATTGATGATGCTAAAGCTGATCTGAAAAAAGACAACTTATCAGCTATGATCCGTCGTTTTGAAGAAACTGGTGCACCTCAGATCATGGTTGAGAAAGTACCTGATGAAGCTGTAAGTTCATACGGTATCGTTGATATTGGCGGTAAAGAATTACAGGCTGGCGAGTCTGAGAAGATCAACACTATGGTTGAAAAGCCAAAGGTTGAAGAAGCACCTTCAAGATACGCTGTTGTAGGTCGTTACGTGTTACCTGCTGAAATCTGGTCTTTATTTAAAAAGACCCCTATCGGTGCAGGTGGTGAGTTCCAGCTTACCGATACCATCGATATGTTAATGCATATGACTGATATTCAGGCATATAACATTATAGGTAAATCACATGACTGCGGTAATAAGTTAGGCTATGTAGAGACCTTCATTGAGTACGCTTTGCGTAACAGCAAATTATCAGCTGACTTAAAGCCTTTCATTAAGTCATTACTTAAGTAACCTATTGGCCTCTTCATAAGAGGAGGCTCATTCTTTCCATCTTTTAGCTGTTCATATATTCCACACAAAGTATTTGCCTCTATCATACTATTTTTTCTCAATTTGCTGAATTTTCTAAAACACGGTCCTATAATGTTCAGACTATTGTGAAGGTGAAAATATGTCTTGGAAAATTTTGCTTGCCATGATGGTTACGTTTGCACTCATGATGAGTTCAAGCTACACCATGTTGATCCCTTTTCTTCCTATATATATGCAAAGTGAGCTAGGAGCAACAGCTGATAACGTAAGTCTGTGGTCCGGAGTTACTTATGCTATTACCTTTGCTATTAGTGCCTTCGTTTCCCCAATTTGGGGTAAGCTCTCTGATAAGATGGGTAAAAAACCAATGATCATCAGAGCTAGCTTTTTACTAGCAATTACCTACTTTTTAGGTGGTATTGTCAGAACTCCTTTTGAGCTATTCTTAGTAAGAGCTTTCCAAGGTATTGCCTCAGGCCTGTGGCCTGCATGTTTAGTTATGATGTCGGCCTGTGTACCTAAGAATAAGATAGGTATCAGTATGGGACTTATGCAAAGCGCTAACATCTGCGGCGGTATCATCGGACCTTTATTAGGTGGCATTTTAGCTACAGCTTTTGGTATGAGAAACTCTTTTTATGTTGGTGCTGTAGCTTTATCATTGATTACAGTTACTACAATACTCTTTATTAAAGAGCCACCTGTTGCACCTGAAAAAGAAATCAATAAAGCACAAAACACCTCATACCTTACCTTTATAAAGGATAAGAATATCCTGATCCTGCTGTTATGTGTTTGCATGACTAACTTGGTTATTCTGCAAATTCAGCCTATTGTGTCTCTTTATGTTCAACAACTAAGTCACAACAGTGATAAAGCTGTTTTACTTACAGGCTTTATCATGTCTTTAGGTGGTATAGCAGGAGCTTTAGCCTCACCTTTATGGGGAAAGACAGGTCAAAAGGTAGGCTTTTATAAGACCATTACCCTAGCTTTCATCAGTGCAGGTCTGCTTATGAGTCTGCAAGGTGTACCAAATTCTTTAGTCCTTTTCGGTCTGATGCAATTCTTATGCGGATTGGGATTTTCAGGAATTTTTCCATCTGCTAATTCAATCTTAGTACTGTTAACACCTCCTTCATCAAGAGGTATGGGGTTTGGCAGTTTATTCTCTGCACAAATGATAGGTGGTGCTCTAGGACCTGTTATCGGTGGTGTAATTGTCTCATTCATGAGCTTTAACACTGTTTATATCATCTCAGGTAGCATTCTCTTTGTTATTGGCATCTATCTTAAATTCTTTGCTCCAGAATCATTTAAGCAAAAGGCAAGCTTAACTAAAGATCATAAGATCGAAAGCAGAAACAAAGAATATCTAGATGACATTAAAAAGAAAGCACAAGCTGAGCTATTAGATGAAAGAGAAAAGGCAAAATAGTATTGTCCTCATATAAATTCTCACAATCAATTCTTACCAAAATTTCGATTGTGAGGACCTTTGAAGATGGTTATCTGTATACTGTTCTAAGTCCACTTACAAATTCAATTATACTGCTCCTAATTATTTCATAGACTTTATATGCATGCTGTTCTTGATTTTACACATATTTTTCACGCATACTGTTCTTAAAAAGCTAAATATATCCTTTTGAACTTTCGAAGTTTTTTTATATCATTTCAGATTATTTATGTAATTTTATATGCATACCGTTCTTGAATTTTTTATGCATTTTATCCCCCTACTATTCCTGATTTTCATGGATTTTTTAATTTTTACCGATCCTCATCTTTCATAAAGAGATCTTAAGTTTATCTACACTCATTCTAAATGCACTTAAGTTAGGCAATAAAGCACTTAATTTGAGCAATATTATATTTAGTACACCTCTTTTAGGGCACATAAAAAAATCACCTTTTTACCCATTTATACTGCACTTAAAAATAAGAGATAAAGGTAGTTTGCTATGATAGATAAAACGATTGGTGAACGTATAAAACAGACTTTATATGAAAAGAGAATGACAGGTTTTGAATTAGCTTCAAAAGCAAAAATCTCTGAAGGTGGACTGTCACAGATTATAAACAACAAAATTGTTAACCTGAAAGTTGATACTGCTTTGAGGATCGCAAAGGCGCTTAATGTATCGCCAATGTGGCTGCTTTTAGGAGATAAAAGTGATGAGTCTCTGTTCTCTGAGGAGCATCCTGTTATTGGCAGCGACTATTACCCTGTACCTCGATATGAAGTAACATTTGATCCTAAGACTGATACTGAGCCAAAATTTGTTGAATACAAATATGACAGACTGTCCCTCTTCCATAAGTCTTATTTTGAGAAATATGGGATCAGAAGTTGCGCCTTTTGTAAAAGTTTTAAGGTAACAGGCGACAGTATGGAACCATTAATTAAAAATGGCGACTACGTGATCGTAGACTGCGATCCCAAATTAAAAATAGTAGATGGTGATATCTATGCTTTCTGTGACGCTTCAGGATTGCATGTAAAAAGACTTATTGCTCCTCTTCGTGGAGGTCTGATCATAAGATCAGATAATCGTCTCTATGAGGATGAGTTCTTATCGAAAGAAGAGGTGTCCTCAATTAGAGTAATTGGTCATGTAATAGATAGAGCAGGCTCAATTATCGGAGCATAGGTAAGCTAAATTTATTCTTTTGATTTTTATTAGCTTTTAGGTCAAATATTAGAAATATATTAAGGCAAATCTTATCTAATTTGCCTATAATTACGACCTATGAAGATAAGACAGCTTACTTTAATCGTACTCACACTCAATATGCTACTTTTAAGTAGCTCTAATACATTGGTAATGCCTTTTTTACCACTGTATCTTCAGGATGAACTAAACTGTCCTCAATCATATCTTAGCATCTATATTGCTACAGCTTATTCCATCACCTTTATTATCAGTATGTTTGCAGCCCCAATTTGGGGTAAATTTGCTGATCTCTATGGCAAGAAAACTATGCTAGTAAGAGTATCGGTTATTTTAAGCCTCTCATATTTGTGTTGTTACTTATCTACTAATGCCATCGAGCTGTGCTTATCAAGAGCTCTGCAAGGTCTTGCCTCTGGAATGACTCCTGCTTTTTTAGGCCTTGTATCTGAATTACAAGCATCTAATAAGACTGGTAAAGCCATGGGCATTATTCAAAGTGCCAACCTTGCAGGTACCATCATAGGACCAATAATAGGTGGCTTAATTAGTGAGCTTACAGGTGTTAGAGAGTGTTTCTTTATCGTGATGATTGTAACTGCAATCACCGTTGCACTTAATATTTTTGTAGTAAAAGAACCTAGTGCTATACATCAGGATAACACCAATCAGCAATTATCCGATGACAACAGCTTTGCACCTTTAATCAAAGATCCTGTTATTCAGTCTTTGGCATGCTGTATTTTTATCAATGCCATGTCTATCATGATGGTAGTGCCGATGTTATCTACCTACGTGATTTCACTTACTGACTACAAAGATCCTATTGTGATGTCAGGTCTAATCTTTGCTCTAAGTGGTATCGCAGGAGCCATAGCCTCTCCTATATGGGGCTCATACGGTAATAAATTTAGCTACTTAAATATTCTGGCCGTAAGTACCTTTGGTGCTGCCCTCACATACCTAATTCAGACATTCGTAAGAGAAATATCAATATTTGCCCTGATGCAATTTGTATTTGGTCTGTGTATCTGTGCCATCGCTCCAGCAGTACATTCAATTACAGCAAAACACGTTGAAAAACAAAATAAGACTAAGGCCTACTCTCTTATATACAGCTCGCAGCAACTAGGTAATCTCTCTGGTCCTATCGTCTGTGCTGTAATCACAAACGTATTTGCGCATAACTATGTATTTTTATGTATTAGTGCAATGCTAGGCTCTCTATTTACATATCTTATTCTCATAAAGGTTCTTAAAAGAAATAAAGGTTAAGAAAGACTCAATCCCAAAAAGAAAGATGTCTTAGTTCTACTAAAAGAACTTAAATAAAAGCTTACAAACAAGTGTTTTATAAAAGATCATTTATCAATATAGTTTGCGTTATTCATCGCAAAATCAGAAATCTATCAACAAATTGCATAACATTTTATGGATAATTACATTGCTGATAATTATTATTGATAATAGCAGTGGCAAAATCACTAAAACTGTAATATATTCATATAAACAGTAATTATTCTTAATAAGAATACTGAGGAAATTATGCTCCAACGAAGGAACAGCAAACAAAGAAACGTAATTAGAGAATATCTATGCGGTCGAATTGATCATCCTACAGCTGAAAAGCTCTATAAGGAGATCAGATTAGAGCATCCTAAGATGTCTTTAGGTACTGTTTATCGAAATCTGATGTTTCTTACAGATATTGGAGAAATTCAAGCTCTAGATGTTGGAGATGGAATTACGCATTTTGATCCAAATCCAATGCCTCATGCTCATTTCTATTGCAAGAAATGTAAGAGAGTATTTGATGTTTTTATGGATGATTACGAAAAAATTCAAAATATCTTTGCAAACAATGTCCAAGGCAAAGTCGAAAGTTGTGCTGTAAGCCTAACAGGATCATGCAAAGAATGTTCTGAAAATAATTATACACATGCAAGAGACATTTGATTCAAGGAGACTAACTATGAACAAATATGCAGGTACAAAGACTGAGCAGAACTTAAAAGATGCATTTGCAGGCGAGTCACAGGCTCGTAACAAGTACACCTACTTTGCTTCAGTTGCCAAAAAGGCCGGTTACGAGCAGATCGCAGCAATTTTTTTAAAGACTGCTGATAACGAAAAAGAACACGCTAAGATGTGGTTCAAAGAGTTAGGTGGCATTGGTAACACCGAAGAGAACTTAGCAGCTGCTGCAGCTGGTGAGAACTATGAGTGGACCGATATGTACGACACCATGGCAAAAGAGGCAGAAGCAGAAGGTTTCACAGAGCTTGCTGAGAAGTTCCGTAGTGTAGGCGAGATTGAGAAACACCACGAAGAGAGATATCGTAAACTTTTAGAGAACGTAAAAGCAAAGCAGGTATTCGAAAAATCAGGAGTAACAGTTTGGGAGTGCAGAAACTGCGGTCACATTGTAGTTGGTACTTCTGCACCAGAGTTATGCCCTGTATGTAACCACCCACAGAGCTACTTTGAAGTTCATGCTGAGAACTACTAGTTTCTAAATTCAACACAACTTTGATTTTATTCATAAAAGAGCATTAGGCGGAAGTAATTCCGCCTTTTTTTGCTTTCAGATATAAGTATTCTTCGCAAATTTCTACTTACAGTTACTTGGTCAATATTATTTACATTAGAATATTTAGCTTTTAATTTAACATAAACTTAACAAGTTTACTTTCAAAAGATTGAACTATTATATTATTTGCCTATCTAACTCAAAGTAAGTAAATTGATGACAATTTACTTTTTAACTTAAGCTAATTACAAGATATGAAAATTATAAATATAAAATTAAACAGAGGCATCTATCCAGTACTTACTTTCTTTGTACTGTCAATTGTCATCTTTATGATCTCAAGAACTGCCCTGTTAATTTGGCATCCAGAGGGAACTGAGAGCCATATCTTTGATATATACAAATACGGTCTACTCTATGATGTATCAATCAACTGCTCAATGTATGCAGTGGTTTTCCTAATTTGTATTCTGGCAAACTTTTTAAGTAAAGTTCCTGCTTTTATCCTTATTTTACAGAAACTTCTATTAAGTCTGATTATTACCATTCAACTCTTACTAGAGGTCTCAACGCCTTCATTTATTATTGAGTACGGTGTAAGACCAAACCATATCTATGTTGAATATTTGATCTATCCAAAAGAAGTTGTATCCACTTTAGTAAATGGCCATTTATTTGAATCATTATTCTGCATTCTAATTTGTATTACAGCTTTTATACTCTTCTATAAATTAGCGTCAAAGCTCTATCGTGACTACACTTCTATTAAAGTTAAAAAAAGTTTACTGTGCCTGGTACTTGCAATTGTGTTAATTCCATATGGGATTCGTGGAACTATTACCAATCACAAACCATTAAATCCATCTAATTCTAGTTTCTGCACCTCTCCTCTAGGAAACACTATTCCTGTAAACTCTCCCTTTAATGTCTTTTATGCTCTAAGACATATCTCTGATAGCGACATTAAGAGTTCAAGCATTTTTGCTTTTGACAATACAGTAAATGTTTTAAATAACTATGATAAGTTCTCAAAGGTAACAAAACCTGAGACCATTGATAACTCTTGTCCAATAAATCAGGTTATTACCCCAAAGATCTCCCCTTCACAAAAACGCAATGTTGTAATTATTGTCGAAGAGAGCTTTGGAGCTCGTTACGTACAATCTTTAGGTGGAGATCCTATAGCTCCTGAGCTTGAAAAACTGAAAAACGAAGGTTGGTGGTTTGAAAGACTTTATGCTACAGGACATCGCTCTGTAAGAGGTCTTGAAGCAATCACTGCTTCATATCCACCTAGTCCATTAGCCTCTCAGGTAAAGCTAGAACACCGAGAAGAACTTACCACCCTATCTTCTATCTATAAGAGATTAGGCTATAAGACCAGCTTTATCTATGGTGGCGAAAGTCACTTTGATAGTATGAGAAGTTATTTTTTAAATAACGGAGTTGAAGAGATCATTGAGCAGAAAGATTACAAAGATCCTGAATTTGTTGCCTCATGGGGTGTATCTGATGAGGATCTGTTCAAAAAGGCTAATGAGAAATTTGTAAAGTTATCAAATAACAATCAGCCTTTCTGTTCTGTAGTTTTCTCAAGCTCATTCCATGATCCTTTTGATATTCCTCAAGGCAAAGTCAATATCGATGGCGTGAAGACAGATGATCCTAGACGTTTGACAGCTGCAAAATATGCTGATTATGCTTTAGGCAAATTCTTTGAGCAGGCTAAAAAAGAAGATTATTACAAAAATACAGTATTCTTAGTGATTGCAGATCATGACTCGAGAGTTCGTGGCATTGGAGCCTTCCCTTTAACAAACTACTCAATTCCAGCTCTAATTATCAGCCCTGATATCACTCCTCGCGTAGATAAGAGAATTGTAAGTCAGATTGATATGCTACCTACTCTATTGTCACTTACAGGCGTGTCAGGTGAGTTTCCTTTATCAGGAGAAGATCTGAACCGTGATGATATTATTGAACGTGCTCCTGTAAGCTATAACGAGCTCTTTGGCTATGTTAAAGGAGACAAGTTCACACTCTTAGTCCCAGGCACTGCTCCAATCTTCTTTAAGATAGGAGAGCACAACACCATTACTGAGAGTGACTCTCTTTCACAAAAAGATCTGGCTGTATCTGTGAGTGTGTTAAATCTTGGAATACAGATTTATGAGAACAATTTCCAAAGAATAAGCTGTATTAAAGGATTAAAACAAGAATAGAAGGACACTATAAATCCTAACAAAAAGCCTGCTTTAGTATGGCCCCAGAAATTGATCACTTAAGTTTCTAGGTCATACTAACAGAATTTAAGGCTTGTTTCCTAAAATTAATTAGAGACAGGCCTTTTAACTTTTTACATACTCTGTCAGAGTTAACCAGTTTATATAATCTTTAATGGCTTTTTCTAAGTCATTTAAATCTTTAAATGTCTTTTCCTTACCATAAAACATTTCAACCTTCATCCTGCCAAAGAATATCTCAATCATGATGTTGTCATGAGTAGTAGCTTTCCTTGATATGCTTTGGATTAGGTTATGCTTTTTAAGCCAGTTGCAATAATGCATATGTTGATACTGCCAGCCTTGATCTGAATGAACCAAAGCTCCAGAGACTTTATTCTCTTCTAGTACATTTTCAAATCTATTTAGCATACGGTTAATCTGGTCAAAGGATGTGTGTCTGGCAACATCATAGGCAACAATCTCATTTGTACACATATCAATGATTGGAGACAGATATAGCTTTCCTTCTGCAATAGCAAATTCAGTAATATCAGTTGCGAAGCTGGTCATTGGCTTAGCAGGATTGAATTCTCTGTTAAGGATGTTTGGAGCAATCTTCCCAACAGTACCTTTGTAAGAGTTGTATTTCTTATATGCTCTAGGATGGGCTCCCTGAAGCTGCAGATGATGCATCAGCTTATGAACTGTCTTGTGGTTCAGATGCATGCCCTGGTTGTGTAAGGCTTACATTACACGTCTATATCCATAGCGTTCCTTGCTATCAGAATGAATCTTCCTGATTGCAGCAATCTGCTCACTATAGACTGCATCTAAACATTTAGAAGGTGCTTTACGTAGCTGGTAAAGGTATGAGCCTCTACTCATCTGAGCTTCTTCTAAAAGCATTTTGAATGGGTATTTAGTCCTTAGCTCAAGCACTAATTGTGCTTTTATTTGTTGGTTTTCTTTCTTAGATAATCTTGGGCTAAGGCCTCGAATTTTTTTGAGAATTCTTCATGGCAGCGAAGTCTTAAAAGTTCTTCTTTTAAGGCTTTTATCTCTTCCTTTGTATACTCTTCTTTATCGGAACTTAACAGACTGTCTAGGTTAACTTTATTTTTGTTAGCCTTGACTTCATCTTTCTTTGGGCTGCCAGTTTTCTTCATATTTCTCAGTCCTTCTTCTCCCTTTGACTGATAAATATCATACCAACTTTTTAATGTTGAAAGATTTTTTATTCCATATAGTTGAGCTATTTCTTCAAAACTATGTTTTCCTTCCGCATATGCCTTAGCAACCTTTATTTTGAATTCAGCACTGTAATTAGTTTGTTTGTTGTTAAGACTTAAACTGTTATTTCTTGCCTTAGAAACAATGGTTCGTACATATCTTTCTGAAAGTCCCCATTTCCTAGAAGGATAAGCTGTTCCGTACCTTTTATGATCTTCAACAACTAGAAGTCTTTCTTCATAAGTTAATTTCATAACAAAACCCCATTATCAATCATGTGATCAATAATGGGGTTCATACTACTTACGCAGGCTTTTATTTTTTATAAACATAAGTTTATAAATAGGGTCGAAACAAAGTTACAAATACTTATCTGTTCTTTGCTTCATAAGCTAAGAACCAGATGAAGTTCTCTAGTCTTGATTCAGTATCAGGATTTCTGCCTGAGATTGCCAGCATTACTAACTCATTCTCATCGCCGTAAACAATAGCTTCGATTCCATCTTTAGGACATACAAAGCTCCAGCCATTTTTAACGATATTAGAATTGGTTGGAATTTGGCATTGCATCTGTTCTGAAGCAACACGAGCATAGGCCTCTGCAGTTGCATAAGAACCAGCACTCTTACTTAAAGAGGTTACACTAACAGCAAGAGCTCCGTCTGCTGTAACGTAATTTAATGAATTATCAAGACTTGGATTTGGTTCTACAGACCATCCAAAAGGACAAGGAATGATCTTGTCTTGAGATTCATCTGCTTGAGCTACATCGTAGGTTGCACTTGCTGAATCTGCTTTTTCTGAAACTTCTTGAGCTACAGCAGAAGTTGCAAAGGCTAAACCTAAACATAATGCACTTGTAAGGCTAATGCTTTTTTTCATATTACTTCTTTAATGTAGAAATGATCTCGTCTGAGATAACCTGAACATCACGATTGCCATCAACAGCAACATACTTAGTTGCAGCTGTCTTTGATAACTCTTTATAGAAAGCTACTAATGGCTCTGTCTGCTCGTGATATACCTTTAAACGGTTACGTACAGTACTCTCTTCGTCATCAGGACGGATAACTAAAGGCTCACCTGTTACGTCGTCCTTACCCTCAACCTTAGGTGGGTTATAAACGATGTGATAGGTTCTGCCAGAAGCTAAGTGAACACGACGACCTGACATACGATTTACGATCTTCTCGTCTGGTACCTGAAGCTCAACAACAGCATCAATTTCGATACCATTGTCTACTAAAGCCTGAGCCTGAGGAATGGTACGAGGGAAACCATCAAATAAGAAACCGTTCTTGCAATCATCCTTTGCAATACGCTCTTTTACAAGACCTAAGATGATTTCATCTGAAACCAACTTACCAGCATCCATAACAGCCTTAGCCTGCTTACCAAGCTCTGTACCTGCCTTGATAGCTGCTCTTAACATATCACCAGTTGAGATCTGTGGAATGTTGAAAGCTTTAGTAATGTTCTGAGCCTGAGTGCCCTTGCCTGCACCTGGAGGTCCTAAAAGGATAATACGCATTTGTGTTCCTCGATATTAAAAACAACGATGTTAAAAAAACATCCACTAAAAAACTATACTCTAGAATTATAACATGATCTTAACAGGTCATACAGTAAAGCTAAGCTACAAACAAAGCTTTAAGTACAATGTACTAATACTTGCTAAATTCACTCTTTTACTTAGTTTTTATCGACATCTTCAAGAGGATCAACGCTGTTAATCCTCTTAAGATCTGAGGCATTCTCATCTAAAACATGAAACCATTTTTTTACAGGCTTTGCTTCTAACAACAAAGAGAGTGGGACCACCACTCTGGCCTTGACACTAGCAGGAGCTAAAATTTCCCTTGAAAACTCAAATTCAAGACCATCTGGCAAGATCATAAAATTCTTTGGTTGGACTTCAACCTGAGCTTTTATCAAGTGTAAAGATGGATATTTATATTTTGAAAACTTGTCATAAATTGCATTTGAGCAAATCATGGCAGCTAATTCAGGATCAGAAAAAAGATCTGAAAATTGAATTTGCTTTTGATTATCTAAGCTAATATTGAAAACTTCAGTATATTTAGCTTCTTTATTTTTAAAGTTCTGAACTACCCTTGCAATTACTGATACAAAGCCATATTTACGGATCACTCTGTAGTCTAAATTTACCTTTTGAACAGCACTTTCTCTTTGAGTAAAATCATCACTCTCATACATATCAAAATCAAGATGGTCAGTAATATATCCTATGTAATCGTGCTCAAATTTTCCTACATAATAATTTGTAAAATAAGTACAACTTTTTGCAAATTCATCAGTTTGACATAAGCTAGGATAATGCATGATGGTAGTGGTATAGCTTCTTGCAAAAGTTTCTTCATATGAAGAATCATCTAAAGCCATACTAGTGCCTGATAAAACTAGTAACCCCATCATCAAGATTAGCTTTTTCACTTATTTATCGCCCTTTAATATGAATTCCTTGGTTACAGATTGTCATTATTTGCTGTGCTGTTATCAAGAGTCTTTTGGTTGTCTGACTTTAAAACCGCATCTACTGTAGAGACTACCGTTCCACCATCTAACAGCGTAGTTATGGTGTCGCCCTGATTTAAGTTTTTAACCTTTGCAATTCGGTCAAAACTGTCTTTAGTTACAGAATAACCTTTTGAAAGAATAAATAATGGATTTAAAAGCTCTAATTTAGATAAATCATTTGCAAAGTCCTTTTCAGCATTAGCAAGTTTTGCCTCTACATCACAATTATTCTGACGCAAAACTAATTCAGAGAGTTTCTTTTTTAACCTGCTTTGATGATCAGTTATGAGTTTATCGTAATTTAGTAAAGTTGCATCAAACGATAATCTGTTCTGAGCATTCAAAACATACTCATCAATACTTCTATCAAGCCTTGAAACTGTAGTTAATAAAGCTGAAAGCTTGTAAGATACAATAGCAGCAGGCTCAAACATAGATAATCTATGCTTTAGATTTTCTATTTGCTGTGCTTTTTTGATTAAAAGAGCATCTGTTGCATGTTCTAATTCTGAAATAGCGTAGATTAAAAGATTTCTCTGATTATCGATAATTGCTTCAGGACTTGAGGCTCTTAACCTTTTTTCAACACTCTCAAGTCTCATCTGATAGAGATCAAAACTAGAATCAACAGCATTATCAAGTCTGCGGTTATACTCTTCAAATAAAGAGTACAGATCTGCTTTAGTTACCGATGTTACAAGTTCTGCCGCAGCTGTAGGCGTAGGAGCTCTAAGATCTGCAGCGTAATCAGTCAAAGCAATATCAGGTTCATGACCTACAGCAGAAATAATCGGAATTGCACTTTTGGCAACTTCTCTTACTAAAGCTTCATCTGAAAACGGTAATAAGTCTTCAAATGAGCCTCCACCACGACCAATAATTAAAACGTCACAGCGTTTTTCATTATTTGCCTGATGCAAAGCTTCAATTAAAGTTCTAGAAGCCCCCTGTCCTTGAACTGAAGCAGGGTAAACAATGATGTTTACAGCATCATTTCGTCTTTGCATGGTCATCTGAATGTCATGAACGACTCTACCTTCAGTTGAGGTGATTACTCCGACTGTATTTACAAATTTAGGAATTGGTCGATGCAGTAAATCGAAGATGCCCTCTTTTTGAAGCTTTTCCTGAAGAATACGTAACTGCTCCATGATATAGCCAAGGCCGACTTGCCTCATGGAAGAGGCCATCAGTTTGAACTGACCTGTCTTTTGGTAAACAGAACTATTGCCAATGATCTCTACTTTCATACCAATCTCTGGTTTAAAAGAGAGAGCCTGCACTGCTGAATACCACATCACGCAGTCAACTGATGAGAATTCATCTTTGATTTTAAAGTAGAGGTGTCTGTAATTGCTAAGTTCACTGATCTCACCTACTACAATGGCATTACCAAAATTTTTTAAAGCATTGTCTGTGATTTTAAGAAAATCACTTACAGTCATGGCATTAGGAGATATGTCTTGAGAAATAGAAGATTTTGATAATGAGAATTCAGATGATGATAACTCAACTGAATCATTCTGAAATTTAGAAAATCTTGAGACTTTAGAACTAAAGTTTGAATTATTTTGTACAAAAGACATTAAGCACACCTCAACAATAAGAACATTTTATCATGAGAAGAACCTTAATTTTTTTATTTACAAAAGCATGTTTTAAGTTTTTACAAAAACTGAAATAAAAGCCATTTTACAAAGTTTTTGTATAAAGGATTAACAATAAAAATTACATAACTAGCTAATACACATGAAAAAAAATAAAAAAAATTAACAAGAATTTGTTGACATCAAAGAATAAATCTATATAATGGCACACATCGGATGCGGGAATAGCTCAGTTGGTAGAGCATAACCTTGCCATGGTTAGGGTCGCGAGTTCGAACCTCGTTTCCCGCTCCAAAGTGTGGCGCGTTAGTAAAGCGGTTATACAGCGGATTGCAAATTCGTATAGTTCAGTTCGACTCTGAAACGCGCCTCCAGCTAAAGTTTGCCCAGGTGGTGAAATTGGTAGACACAAGGGACTTAAAATCCCTCGGAACTTATACTTCCGTGTCGGTTCGACTCCGACCCCGGGCACCACTTCGAAAGAAGTAGTGCAAACTTTAGTACACCTTGCCCAGGTGGTGAAATTGGTAGACACAAGGGACTTAAAATCCCTCGGAACTTATACTTCCGTGTCGGTTCGACTCCGACCCCGGGCACCACTTAACTAGCAGTCTATGACTGCTTTTTTTATCTCTAAAATTTTATTTTTTCTTTATTTTTCAAATAGTTCTTTTTTTTCACTTTCTAATTTTTCTACTTCTACACTACTCAGACATTTTTAGCCTAACCTGCTATACTAAATAAAACTTCAACTAAACTTTTTATCTTTTTCAATATGAATTCATCAAGTCCATTGAATTTTATCAGTTATGTATCTTTTAAAAGGATCATCCGATAAGTTTTATAAAATCGGACTTCCAAATTTTGAGGTTAAAAAGGCCTTTGCTGACCGCCTATTGGAGCTTTTAACCACAAAAAAAAGATGCAAAAATAAGGTATACAATATCTTTTTTGAGAAGCATTATCTTCTGGTGATGTAAATAATATAAAAGAAGTTTTTAACACCTTTTTTAATGAGCTTTCAAAAGAGTTAGTCACAGTCTTTAATGAAGCATGTTTTAAAGATGTATTAAAGATTGCAATGCTTACCTTTAATGTATCAGCTTCAACTGAGGTAATGGGAGCCTGCGGCAGAGCAGATATTACAGCTGAAGCTGGTGACTATCTGTATGTCTTTGAATTAAAGGTAACAGATAACAGTAAAGACATTGCAACAAAACTTTCTGAAGCTAAAGATCAAATCATTAAGAACAAGTACGCAAGACGTCTTACAGATAAGACTGTAATACCAGTAGCTTTAGTTTTAGAGAATAATTCTAAGAGTAGAGAAAAGAGTGATACTCCAGTCTGTGAGATTATTGCTTTAGAAAAGGTAGATAAGTGGATATAACTTTATTTATGCTCTCTTCTTTGAACTATAGAAGAAAGGAAAGTTCCTAAAGAATAACAATGAAGAGGATGTTTTTTGTAACTACGGAAACTTAGGAGACTTTTTTCTTCATCTTTAGAAATTATTTTGTTCCAATTTGTTGACAAGGTAGCATTATCCACTTATAATGCAAATCGTTCGGTGATTAGCGCAGCCCGGTAGCGCATCTGGTTTGGGACCAGAGGGTCGTAGGTTCGAACCCTACATCACCGACCATCTCAAAACATCTTCTCCTATTTAAAATAATTCAAAACAATTTAAATTATCTGGGTAAGTGTTTTTGTATCTTTTATTTACCAAAAAATAAACCTCCAACATTAGGTGTGTCCAGTTAAGAAAACATTCTAAGGCGAGAGAGAAACGGTATAGCTTCGGCTATGCCGTTTCTTTCATTTTTGCCTGCTATCAAATACTTTGGACATTTCCAAAATTCCTATACCTTTGTAGTAGATATCTACCTCTTGTCTGCGGTTGATTTTGCTATGAGGATCGGTCGCTGCGTGAATGACGATCTTCTCAACGAACTCATGCAGGATACGAGGCGTCAGCTCCGGGATATAGGTGTACTGGAGGACAACGGACAGGAACCTGTCAACATTGGCACTTTTGACTTCTGTTTCTTCGATTTCCTCACGGAGTATTGCTGCCTGTGCCTGCAAACCAGCCTGTTCCGCTTCATAGTCGGTAGACAGCTTGTGAAAACGCTCGTCTGTCAGCTTGCCGCTGATGTTGTCCTCATACAGCCGCTTGAAGAGCATATCCAGTTCTGTGATACACTTCTCACTTTCAGACAGCAACCTGCGCTTTTTGGCAAGACCTCTATTGCGTTCCTTTATATCCATATCCATGACCATTTGAACGAAGCGGTTTTCATAGCTTCTTGCGAAGGACACGATCTCCCGCAGATTTTGAAGGATCAGTTCCTCCAGGATAACCGTTCGGATAGAATGTGGTGTGCTGCACACCTGTTTTCCTTTGCGATACCCCGAGCAAATGTAGTATTCCTGATCCTTTCGGAAGCCGGTTGCCCTGCATTGATATAGGATCGAGCCACAATCAGCACAGTACATCATGCCAGAGAACATTCCCATTTCGCCCATCTTTGTCGGACGGCGCCGTGATTGCCGCGCCTGCTTTACCGCCTCGGCAATGGCTTCTGTCCAGATGGGTTCATGGGTATTCTCAAAGATGACCCTTTCACTTTCGGGATTTTTGATTGTCTTTTTGCTCTTGTAGGACTTCTTTGTGGTCTTGAAGTTCACCGTATGTCCCAGGTATTCACGCCAGCGATCCATAATTCCCGCAATCATGGTATTATCCCAGCCATAAGGATCGCCCTGCTTTTTTACATTACAAGGGATGCCTTTGCTTTCATAGTAAGCGGCAGGCGTGCGGATTTTCCGTTCCCGCAGCTTTCGTGCTATCTGGGACAGTCCAACCCCATCCATAACATACAGCCCGATTTCATAGACCACATCGGCAGCCTCACGGTCAGGTATCCAATGTTTGCTGTCCTCCGGGTCCTTCATATACCCGTAGGGGCACTGGTTGTCAAATGTTCCCCAGCGTTTCCCTTGACCTTCATAACGGCACGGATTTTCTTGCTGGTGTCTTTCGCATACCACTCATTGATGATATTGCGGAAGGGGGGTGGTAAACTCATTGTCGCCCTGGTTACTGTCCACCCCATCGTTTACGGCGATAAAGTGAACATCATGCTCCGGGAACATGATCTCGGTATACATACCAACCTGCAGATAATCACGGCCAAAGCGGGACATATCCTTGATGATGACCCGTTTGACGATTCCCGCCTCCACATCGACAATCATCTCCTGGAAAACAGGCCGATTGAAGGTCGTTCCCGAAATGCCGTCGTCAATGTAAAAGCGTAAGTTGGTGTACCCGTGTTCAAGAGCGAACTTCTGTAAAATTTTCTTTTGGTTGATGATACTGTTGCTGTCACCCTGCAATTCATCGTCACGCGATAAACGGCAGTACAAAGCGGTAACAGCTTCGACGCTCATATCGTTGTAAGGAAATTGAAGCGCGGCAGCGGTGTTTGACTGATGAAACATAATAACCTCCAATCTGGCAGTCAAACACGGTATGAAGTTCTATCCTCATTCTACCGCGCTTTGCAGGTTTTGTCTGCCTATGGGGGGGGGTAAATTGCAGCGGCTTTTTTTCGGACATCATCCTTGATAAGCCACTCTATCTTAGAAACTACACCGTCTTTTGTCTGTTCCAGGAAGAACGAATTGACGGTGAAAGTCGTATTTCCGATTTTCTTTTCGCTCCGTACTGGCGGAGCAAATTTGTTTTCAAAAGTTCTATCTTCTTGCATAGATTGACCCCTTTCATTGTTTGCAAGTTGATAAGCAATAAAAGAGGCAAAACGGACGGCTGCTGGCACAGCTCCACGGGAATCTCACCCCGGCCCATGCTGATGGGTGCGGCGCACAATGCTTTGTGGGCGTTCAATGCGCGAGTATCTTTGACCCTGCCTGTGTGTCATCGCCCGCAAGCTGCCACGCTTGCTTTGAGGTCTGGTGCTGTTCGCTCGCCCGTTACAGTGGTCCCGTCCTGCGGACTTGAAACGAGGTCATGGCGCACCTGTCGTATGGCTCGGCACAAACAGGAATGTATCCGTTTGCCTTATACTGCGGCGTTGGCCTCCCAACGGGCTTTCTTTGTCAAGGTGCTGCCTCCGTTCACGAAAGAGAGAAACAGGGAAAGGGTAAGCTGTTTCCGCTTTCAGACCGGACTTGTCAGCTCATGCTGACAATGGAATGAATGAGCTTGATCTCCAATCGGCGCTTCATGTACTCGTCTACCCGAACATGGGGCTGGCCGTCAGGATCGTAAAGCGTCTGGGTGCAGAGCTTATTGATATAGCCCTCATAATACCGGAGTACCTGATCCACAGCCTGAGAGTCCCCGTCACGGGCGGCGTCAATCACCGAAAGAGGAAGAAGCTCCTTGCCCTTGTAAGTGGGTTTCTTCATACCTTCAACCTCCCTTCGGCATGAGTGCGGCCAAATTGATCCGCAACTCGGTCAATGATTTTGCCCTTCGCCGCTGAACGGCGCTGCGAGACATTCCAACAAGGCGGCCAACTTCCTGATCCGGCAAGTCCAGAACAAAATGCAGGATCAAAATACTCTGCTCCTGAACAGACAAACCGGCGAAGGCATAAGCCACAAGCTCGTTTTCAATATGCAGGTCATACCCGTGGGACGAAAATGTAAATCTGTCACTGGGGTAATAATCTACAACGCAGAGCTTGTCCATCTCCATTTGCGGAATGTCGCTGAATGACAGTTCTCTGTCACGGCGCCTCTGCATTTCCCAGAGGTAGTCGATTGCCTCATGGTACAGTACTAGCTTGCAGTAAGCATCGAACTGGCACCGCTCGCCATAGTTATTGCGGAGGATCATATCCATCTTTTCACCCCTCTTTCCTGGGGGAATGAGGTGGTTTTCTCCCTTTCCGCTAACAAGGCGAACGCTAAGCCGCTCGCTACCCGCTAAAAGCTTCCTTTTTTGATTTTTGTGGAAATATTTTTTCTGTTGCCCTGCAAAACGACAAAAAGCGCCCGACTGGTCAAAGACCAATCGGGCGCACAGGGATGCAGAATCGCAGGATACTACACCGTATACTGCATACTCAAAACCGGACTTCTCCGCAGGGGGAGCTACGCTTTTTTTGAGCGTAAGTTATCGGGGGATCGTTGAAATGAAAAATGAACACGGTGTAGGGTCGTCGTTGGTTTAGGATAGGCGAAAAGAAACGGCGGCTCTGAAATCAAAGCCGCCGCACAACTGCGTTTCTTATTAAGGCGTGAGAACACGCTCGCCAGACAACGGCTTTTTTTTATGGCAGTTACAAAGACACATCCTATCAAATCAACGCTGAAAGCAGCCATTGACAATATCTGCAACCCGGAAAAGACGGACGGAAAACTGCTTGTATCCTCCTATGGCTGTGCCGCCGAAACTGCGGATATCGAATTTGCCTGGACCCGCCGCCATGCCATCGACAAGGGAACGAACCTAGGCCACCATCTGATCCAAGCCTTTCAGCCTGGGGAAGTCACGACGGAGCAGGCCCATGAAATCGGCATGGAGCTTGCAAAAGAAATCCTGGGCGGCAAGTACGAGTTTGTACTTACCACTCACATAGACAAGGATCATGTTCATAACCACTTGATTTTCAATGCGGTCAGCTTTGCGGATCATAAGCACTATCATTCCAACAAGCGGAGTTATCACTATATCCGCCGCACTTCGGACCGGCTTTGCAAGGAACACGGTTTGTCCGTCATCATCCCCGGACAGGACAAAGGAAAGAGCTATATCGAACATCAGGCTGCGCAGAACGGCACCACCTATAAGGCTAAGCTGAAAGCGGCCATCGACCGGCTCCTGCCAGCCTGTTCCAACCTGGAAGAACTGCTTCGCCGCCTGCAGAGAGAAGGTTATGAGATTAAGCGCGGCAAGTATATCTCTGCCAGAGCACCGGATCAGGAACGGTTCACCCGTCTGAAAACTCTGGGAGTGGACTACACCGAAGAAGCCCTTGTTGCCAGGATTGCCGGACATTCCAGACCTTCCCGCCAACCGAAACGGCAGGACGGAAAGATCAGCCTGCTCATTGATATCCAGAACAACATCAAGGCGCAGCAGAGCGCAGGCTTCGCCCATTGGGCGAAGCTGAACAATCTGAAACAGGCCGCCAAGACCATGAATTTCCTGACCGAACACGGGATAAGCAGTTATGGAGAAATGGAAAGCAAACTGACCGCAGTATCCGCACGCAGAGATACCGCTCATGCAGAGATCAAGCGGATAGAAAGCAGAAGCGCCGAACTTACCCTTGTGATGAAGCACGCTGAAACTTACCGTCAGCTAAAGCCGATCTATGACCGATACCGCAAATCGAATAATAAAGAAAAGTTCCTGCGGGGGCATGAGAGCGAGATCATCCTTTTTGAAGCGACCGCCAGAGAATTGAAACGGCTGGGGGCTGTACCGCTGCCGACAACAGAAAGCATGAAAACGGAGCTTGCCAATCTCAGCGCAGAAACGGAACGCCTTCTTGCGGAGTACAAAACCGCAAGAACCGAAGCCCAGGAATACGAGACCGTCAAGCAAAATGGACGCGCTGCTGGCCGTTCCAAAGGAACAACAGTGGCGGCATGAACTTGAATAAATTTCTTTGAAAGATGCTGGGCGCAGCTCCCAGCATCCTGTATAATGGAACTGCGGAAGGAGTTTTTACCGATGACAAGAAGCGAAGCAATCAAAGCATTTTTCTTCAAAAGTGTCCTGCCCGTGATCGTGGCAATGATCCTGTACTTACTGTATCTTCAAATCCGCCTGCATGAATAACGGAGAGCTTGACTATGTATGGCTCTGGATACTCTGCTGGCTGCCGTTTGGACTCCATCGGATGTGCCTCTGGATCGTGCCGGGCGGCGGCTCCATAGGTGGAGGGATCGCCTTGTTTGCGTTGAACTTCATTATCGGCGGCGTGATTGGTGGTTTCGTCTTGGCATGGCGGCTGATCGTGGCGGTGTGGTATGTGCCGCTGACGGTATGGCGGCTAGTCATTGCTTAGAGCAAAACGAAGACGGGAGAAATTTTTGGCTTTTTTCTCAAGAATTTCTCCAGCTTGCTATCTGGCAATAGATTCTTTGCTGAATTAGTTTTATAATTAAAAATAACAGACTTAGGAAAGAGATTCCTGCAATGCCAAAAAGCTATGCCGACTTGATGAATGATATATCAGCCGATGAATTGTATGAACGATTGCTGGCTTATGGGTTATTTGCCGATAAACTTCCTCCTATTTTGAGCTCTGTCGATTTCTATCATTATTGTCAAAACAAAGCCCCGTCATTTTCTGATAGTTGGAAGCAATATATCTATTATGAGAGTGTGCGAAACATCAATGTTCCTCGACCATTGGCTATTCCTAACCCCATGGCTTATCAAAAGCTGTGCTGTTGTCTTTCAGATAACTGGGATAATCTAAAACAGCATTTTGAGCAACAAACAGCAAGTCAAGATTATAAAATTAGTCGTATTCATATCCGCAAGAGAAATAATTCAGATGCGCTCTTTTCCATGAGCTATTCAAATTGGAAAAAGGATGGTACGCCAGAGCCGGATTTGCTTATTGGGAAAAGGTATGTTGTAAAAGCTGATATTTCAACTTGCTTCCCAAGTATCTATACGCATTCCATTCCTTGGGCATTAGTTGGAAAAGCTACTGCTAAGCAAAATAGTAGAGATAAAAAGAAATGGTATAATCAAATCGACCACTATACACAGAATTGCAAGAATGGTGAAACACACGGCCTTTTGATTGGTCCTCATGCATCAAATCTCTTATCAGAACTTATTCTTACAGTTGTTGATAGGAATCTATATGACAAGGGCTGGCGTTACATACGAAATATCGATGACTACACATGCTATGTTGAGAGCATTGAAGATGGGCAAAAATTCTTACTCGAATTAGGCAGTGAGCTTCGCCAATTCGATCTTACACTCAACTTCAAAAAAACAGAGATACAGGAGTTACCTGTAGCATCCGTAGAACAATGGGTTCGGAAAATAAATTCTGTATCCATAATACAGCGTAATGGAAAACTTGATTTTATTGGTGCCCGCGCATATTTAGATTTGTCAATCGAGTTAATGCAAAAAAATAAGGGGAATTCTGCCATCTTGAATTACGCTATAAAAGTGTTATCAGGACAGGAACTTACTCCTAATGCAAGGGATTACTGCATAAAAACAATCTTCCATCTTAGTTTATTGTATCCGTATCTAATTCCGCTTCTGGAACGGAATGTATTTGAACCATTGTCTGTTGAAGGCAAGCAAATTGCTTCATTCTCACAAAAGGTATTTCAGCTCGGATGTAATACTCAAAATTATGAGGCAATTTGTTTTTCAATTTATTTTTCGCTAAAATATGGTTTTGAGATAAATGGTATTACTGTGGATGCAGCAATTTCAAGCGATTCCTGTCTGTTTAAGCTTTTTGCTCTTTTGTACTTCACCGATCATAAAGACATAATGGAAAAGAAAAAACTCAAGGATCACGCTCAAGCTTTAGCCTTAAACGAAGATGATTTTAATCGCAACTGGCTATTTGTATATGAAGCTTTGCCTCAAAACGATTTGGAAGATGAATGGAAGCCCATGAAAAAGTCTGGCGTTTCATTTATAAAAATGCCTGCCAGTAAAGACGCAACATAACAAAAAGCGGGAGTACAGCCTAAACTCCGCAGATCATAGTTACTAATCTTTGATCTGTTTCTTAGGAAAAGGAATTTTAAAAGTCTCAAAGAGATCTCTAGTTTTTTTAGGGATCTCTTTTACTATGTAAATACCCCTTCCAGCAGGTCTAGAAGCCTGTAATCTCTGCATCTGAAGCATAACTTTATCAAAAGAATCACCTGGTAGTACTTTTGCATTAGGTTGATGATTGGATGCGGTAACGCACATCATCATTCTGATAGCTTGAGCCAGCATGTAAATAAAGAGCTTGCCTTTGTAAGTAGTGCCTGTAGCATACAGTCTGTCGCTTTCATTGAGAACTTTAAACTGTCTGAAAGCAGATTCAACAATGTTTCGTTCTCTATAGATAATAAGACTCTGGAAAGGATCATCAATGGTGTTAGTTCTGATAGCAAAGTAACCGTGATATTTACAAGCATTCTGAACCTTTGTAGCGTTTAAGCACCATTCTTGAGTTTTAGAGTTTTGGAAAAGGAAGGCAGAGTACTTTTTCCAGTCTTTCTTATCTACAGCTTCATTAGCATTTTTCTTATCTAAGATAATCTGTAAGTCACGCATTAAGGCAATAGTCTGACGCTCACCTAAAGCAGCATCATGGTACAGATGCAAGAACACCTTATGTTCAACATTGACGCCTTCAGAGGTAGAAGTCCACTTTTCAGTATCAGCAGTTCTAGCATAAATACCGAGTTTACCGTTCATAAACATAGGATTGTTAAGGCTATCTTTATAGCGGTCTATAGAGTTTTTAATAGAGTCCTCTTTTAAAGACATACCAGTTAAGAACATAAGATGACAGTTGATCATCTTCTGTATATTCAAAATAGAAGCATAACCTCTGTCTGTAGCCAACAGAGTTTTAGTTAAGTCCAAGCCAACGTTCTGCATACGCATTAAGATGTCAGCAAAGAGAGACATATCATTAACAGAGCCCTCAGACTCATAGGCGTAGCACAGGTCACCAGTAAAGTAATCAATACAGAAAGTGAGATTAACCTGTTTTAAGAAGTCGTCCTGTTTAGCATGACCATAAGTAGCATTGTCGATAGTTTCAGACCAGGTGCTGATAGAAGTAGAATCAATAGCCATCATCATAGGAGAAAGCTGTAAGTTCTGTTTCTTAGCTTCTTCCTCTTTCTTTAAGTGGTCTTTAGTAACTCTTTCATGTCTTAACTTGAAGTACTGGTCAATGTTCTCCTGATTAACCTTAGCTAGTATGGTACTAATCTTTTGACTGGATAAAGGAGAGGCTTCAGGAAGGTAGTTCATAGCCAGCCAGTCTTCATAGTTCTGCATAGCCATACTATGAGAACACAGCTGGTAAATAGCCAGTCTTAAGAGTTCAGTACCAATCTCTTCACCGAATACAGATTTAAGGTTAAATAATATTCCAGACTTCTTGGCTACTTCCCAGCAGGCATAGGTAAGACCAAAAGAAACACAGTCACATCTCCAGTCCAAATCCTTTTGGACTTCCTGTTTGATTGTCTCAGCATCAGCCTCAGTTCTAATTACTAAGGCATTACATTCATAGAAAACATGCTCACCAACATAATTAGGATTAGCTTCCAAAAAGCTCTTAGATAAAGAAACCTCTCCAGTATCAGAATTAAGTCTGCCTACATGAATACGCTTAGCCACACGAGACTGCTTCTTAACAGGATCCCACCTGTTGTAGTAAGAGATGATATAGGTTCTGCCCTTATTATCGGTATAACTGGAAAAGTTCCATTTAATAGCTTCAGAAGTCATGATATAGTCCATATAAATATATTATGGACTATGATACACCTAAAATGAGTTTTATTCAAGAAAATTCCTTAAAAAACAAATGAGAAATAATTAAATTAGAGCGTTTTGTGAGGAACGTCACCCTTGTTGTAAACTAGGGTGACGGGAGTTTAGGATGTATCTTTACATTACCTTCTGAAACATATGGCGCACCTTGTCCAGGCGGCTGT